>ERZ859937.97-NODE-97-length-45101-cov-18.183102_pt1 | contig 45101 bp, 36 predicted proteins | sample MGYA00509985_ERZ859937 | MGnify/ENA primary metagenome ERZ859937 (study PRJEB30046, sample SAMN00715169) | human gut metagenome | study: EMG produced TPA metagenomics assembly of the A metagenome-wide association study of gut microbiota in type 2... | reverse complement strand
ACAATCACGGGCTATAACAGCACGTTGGGGAATAAGTCATTCGTAGAGAAACGTGATCGTCAAAGCAAAGATGGCAAGCGGTTTATTGGTTACAAGAATGGTCTTGAAATTAACAATGAAATAGCCAAATTAGATGCGTGGACTATTGATGATATTAAACGTAGATCAGAAGTCTTGGTACAACATATAATGGAGATGTTTAATTTTCCATGTGTTTAGACTTGTCAGTATAGAGAGTTCAAACTAAGAGATTTTAATTAAAAGACATCCTGTATGAGTGATATCAATCAACAATATACCGACTTTGACGAGTATATCCGCCAAGGAGAGCCGAGCCAGAAGGAGAAAGCCTCTCTTTGGCAGACTGCAATCGGACTGCAGGCTGTGGATGGTTTGCAGACTTCCGATTACTTGAAGGCTACGGCTTGCAAACACATTGAGGGCGAAATAGATATTGATGAAGCACGTGAACTGATAAGAAGCTATTATCAGTCGAAAACTCAGCGCGAGCCCGATGATGATGAAAAGCAAGAGGCGGATAAAGTCTCTGCCAACATCACCAAGATACTTTCGTCTCAGACATTGGATTTCAGCACTGGGGGTTATATCTCTGTCCATCGGAGAATTTTTGATGGTGTGTTCAAGCATGCAGGGAAACTGCGTGACTATGACATCACGAAACGTGAATGGGTACTTGATGGTGACACAGTAAACTATTTGAACTGGGAGGATTTGAGAAGAGCCATTGACTATGATATCAGTCTTGAGAAGGTGTTTAGCTATAAAGGAATATCACCTGACGCCATGGTGGAACACATTACTCGATTTGTTTCTGGTCTGTGGCAGATTCATGCTTTCTGCGAAGGCAATACTAGAACGACGGCAGTATTCACAATTCTCTATCTTCGATCAATAGGCTTCAAGGTAGATAATAGTCTTTTTGCTCGGCACTCATGGTATTTCCGTAATGCCTTGGTTCGTGCAAATTATAAGAATGCTCTGAAAGGAATTGATTATACCTCTGTATATTTGGAACGTTTCTTCCGAAATCTGTTGTTGGGAGATAAATGGGATTTGCGTAACCGTTACCTTCACATCCATGCAACAGACGAATGGAAAGTGCAGCTTAACCTTGTAGGCGGGACAAGTTTCCAGCAAGAAGAGTATAAGTACAGGACAAGTACAGGACAAGTACAGGGTAAGTTGTACACGGATAATGCTAATATCAAACGACTGGTCTTTGTGATAGGAAATCAGAAGTTGTCAGTAAAGAATATGATGGATGCTTTAGAATTAAAGGGAAGAGACAATTTTTATAACCTTTATCTGAAGCCGGCTATCAGTGAGGGATATGTACGTTTGCTTTATCCAAACTCTCCCCGTCACCCTCGTCAGAAATATCTGTTGACAGTTAAAGGACTGACGATGTATGAGCATTGCAACAAGTCACAGTGAAATTCCTGCCAGAGCTTGCTCCCCGAAGGCGATCAGCCGAGGAACTCCGAGGATGCTTGGCTTGTCCAAGAACTCCTTTTGGAGTGGCAGCCTGATGCGGTTTTCAAAACCGGTAATTAGGCTTACCGATTTTTAAAATCGTTGTTTTAGCGGCATCGAGATAGCTCGTTGGAAAAGTAAAAGCCAGCGCTCTATGTGCATCTTATGTGAGGTGCGCATTGAGCATTGGCTTGACATTTATACTTTTGCAAATAAGTCTAACTATCGTTTATATCGGAGTGTCATTAGTGAGGGTGTGTCAAAATAGAAGTTGAAGGAAGTTTGGGCTTCGCCCGAAGTTAACTTCTTTTTAAAATCCTATAACTCCCATTTTGACACACCCTCAATTTTATATATTTATTTCTTCTTCGGCGACTTCGTCAGTTTATACGCCACGTGCATCATCATATAATTAGGTATGGTGTTGCGCCATACTTCTGTGCGTCCCTGTGCATTCACAGTATATGTGGTGTTGGACAATTGGTGGAGAATGTCGAAGCCTTCGGCTGTAAGGGTGAGTCGTCCCTTGCAGAAGGAGCGTGTGAGCGAGGCATTCCACACGAGGTCGTCGGTGTTCATCGACTTGTCGCCATAGCCACGGCGCGAGTATTGCTTTAGGTCGGTGGCAAGCTGTATGCCGAGCGGCAACTTATAGGAAAGCGTCATGCCGTAGTTGTAGTCGTAGGCATTGAGCGTCTGGAAGTTGTCGCGATTGCTTGTAGAGTTACGCCATTGTGCATCGGCAACAAGAGACAGACTCAAGTCGCCCTTTTGGAACGACAGCTTCAGGTAGTCGCGAAGTATTGATGTGTAGACACGACTCAATACAGAGGCTGCGTTGTTGATGTCGGCATCGTAGGCTATGTCGAAGTCGGTACTCTTGGTGTAGTCGAGCGAGAGGCGTGTCTCTATGCCAAACAGTTTCTTCTTGTCGAGATTGCCAGAATAGACAATATTGGGGTTGAGAGTCCAGTTGCCCGAATGCACGTTGTCGCTCATATAGGCGTAAGCACCAGTTTGCGTATTATAGGTGGTGCGTGTGCCTATCATGTCGGTATATACCGAGCCGTTGAGCGCAATCGACAGACTGCTCTTGTTCTTGAAGATGAAGTTAACATAACTATTGATGTTATGCGTTACGGATGTCTTCAGATTAGGGTTGTTGACGCGGCGTGAAAGCGGATTGATGTCGTTATCGATAGGCATAAGCGACTCCATGCCGGGTTGGCTACTGCTAAGGCTATAGCTGGCATTTAATTCAAGCTTATCGTTCCATTTGTTGAAATACAGCGAAGGCTCCACAAGCCACTTGCGGCGAACAGCCGTTGTATCGACCGAGGCACAGCGGTAGTTGATGCGCTCGCGCACAAGACGGTAAGGCAGTTTCAACGAGAAGTATGTATTGTTGTGGTTGTACCGCAGAGTAGGCTCACCTTTATACTGACGTGTCAGCAAATTGTATGTCTTGCTATTCTGCATGTCGAGAGCAAGGAGCAGGGAGTCGCGAGTTGATGGCAAGCGGTCGAGCTGCTGCTGATCGAAACGGTTGTACAAGCCGCCAAGATGCTCAAGACGATAGTTGAGTTGGTTGGTAGAAGTCATGTTCTGATTATATGCCTGGCTCAATCCTACCTGCCAATTATTCAGCTTAACGGAGTAATTGGCTGATGCACCATAGTTGTAGGAATTGTTGTGGCTGTCGGCATAGACACGTCGCAGGTCGTTCTTGTTCTCGCGCAGATACTCGTTGTTAGAAAGGCTGAAACTGTCCTGAGGCTTGTTGGATGTGTAGCTGCCGTTCAGATTGAAGCCGAGCATATCGCCCCAGGGCAGGACAAATCCAAACATAAGGTTCTCGTTGACTGATGTTGTGCGAAACTTTGTAAGGCTTATTGTCTGCGAGCGGTTGGTGGGGGAATCTGCTGTCATATTATCTTCCGAATCGAATGTGGCACGCTCTGAAGAGGAATTGTTGGTGCCGTCGCCATAATTGAACGATGTTGACGACTGCAGATAGAACATACTCTCATCGGTATAGGTTATCTGATTGTTAGCATTCAGGCGAAATTCCTTCTGCATGGAGGTTGAGCTGGAACGGTTGAAGATGTTGCCTGCCGAGGCAAACTGTTCGCTTGAAGAGCGTGTGATGTCGGTAACATCGTTCCATGAAGCTATGGCATCGAATTGCTCGCGCAAGATGCCCGACTTGTTCTGTGTGCTAAGACTCGTGCCCACCTGCTTGGTGACGGTCTGACCTTGCGGACTGTTCGACGGACTCCAGTCGCCTTCTCTTCCTGGACTGCGATTCTCATTGACGTTGTTCACATTGCCAAAGACGGAGAAACGGGTGCGGTCGTCGTAGTAAAGTCCGAAGAGACGCGCCATGTAGCGGTCGTGTGTGCCTCCTGCCACTTCGGCATTCGAGATGTATCCACGGTTGTACTCACGCTTCAGCTCCACATCCATCACGTAGTCTTTCTTCTCCACCTCTTTGCCGACAAGCCGGCTCTTCTCGGTTGACTTATGATAAACCTTAAGGTCTTGCACAGTATAGTGGGGCAGATTGTCGAGCATAATCTTGTTGTTGCCCTTGAAGAAGTCCTTGCCGTTAAGCGTGAGGTAGTCAATCTTCTTGCCGTTAACGTAGATGTCGCCATTGCTCTTTATCTCGGCTCCAGGCAACTGGCGCACAAGAGCGTCGAGCATAGAACCGTCGGGCACATTGAAGGCGCTGGCATTATACACGATGGTGTCGCCACGATAGGTGAACTTAACCTTGGTGCCCGTAACCACCACTCCATCCAAGTCCACCTCTTTATATATGTCGCTTTGGGCGAGTTTCTTCAGGTTTAGGTCGGGCATCTTGAAGCCGCGGTTGCGTGCCACGCGCTTAATCTCGTAGTCTTGACAGTTGGTAGCATAACCCTCACACTCTGCCTTGACAATATATTTCGCAGGCTTAGCCTCCACATTAAAGCGCGCAAAATAGTTACCATACCATCCTTTGCAGGTGATTGTGTCGACCACCGTACTGTCCTGGCGCATCAATGTGACATGAGCCTTAAGCCTCACACCCGTAAACGAGTCCTTGACAATCTGTCCCAGCATTACGGTACGCTTGGGCTTGTCGGTCTTGGCGTTTTGTGCCGCTCCTCCTATTACGTTGAATAGGAGGAGAAGCAATAACGGTAAAAAACGCTTTGTTTGCATAAAATAAAGAAAGATTAAGGGATGTGATATTACTGTTTCCTTACGCCCTCGTGTACCATCTTCACATATCCTCCATTGGTCACAATGTCCTTGACATCGTGCTGGCCAATGTGCAGACGATACTCTATGATTCCACCTTTGTGATGGAACGGGGCGGTAGAGAGATAACGCCAGGCGTCATTACGGACAACATCGTCCACCCATGTGGTACTGTCGTTTTGCTGGCACAATAATGGTATCTTGCGACTTTCCTCCCACAACAATCCCTTGAGCGGAATGTTTGAGGCTGAGCCATAGCCGTCGAGACGCAACTGCGAGAGACACTTGCCCTCGCTCCACACGCTAAGCGTGGCATCAACAACCGAACAACTCGAAAGACACTCAAGCGTATAGTCGCCCTCTTCCTTCGCCTCCTTGCGGCTCATGGCAAACTCAATAGGCTGGTTGCTCTTTTCTGCCCTGATGCGTATTGGATTCATATCCATACACAAAGGGTCTTCGTCCGACCAACCATAGATAGTCTCGCCGAAGTTCTTGGCAACATCGATGGTCCATCCATCCTGCGAAGTCAAATCCCAGTTGTTGCGGTCCATATAGATGCCGTTGTGCGTATTTTCCAATCTATCGTATTCTCTGTTTTGCTTCTGCATCTGTATGCATATCATCACAAACATAATGAAGCCTAACGTCATCGCCACAATCCAAATGCCCGAAAGCATAGCAATAACGCCTGCCCGCATTGGCTTGGGTTCCGACTTAAAGGAACGGACGACAAGGAGCAACGGCAACAGAGCTACGATGAAACCACACAGAGCCGACACTATCATATAGACTTCCAGGTAAGGCAAAGATGCCAAAACACTTAGGGTAATCTCATCATTGGTGAAAAGTCGTACAAACGGATCGCCTATCACGGAATATGCTATAGAGAAGAGGAGATAAGCCAGGGCAAAGGCTGTCATTACAGAGAAGAAGCTAAGCGCAGCTATCTTTATGCAGAACTTAAGAATCTCGGCTATTCTTGACAATACATTGCCCCCTTTGACACGCTTTGTGCTTGGCTTTACCTGCTCCTCAGCCTCGGCAATGATAGCCTTGCTTATCGACTCGGGCGTAACCTCCTTGCCCGTCATGCAGAGTCGCTCCTCGGTTGTTCGTGCTACTGGAGCCACAAGCCACAGAGCTATATATATGATTATAGGTATGGTGAAAAGCAGACCGAATAAAGGACGGAGGAAAAAATAACGCAATGTCTGGTTGAGGGCAAATGCCGCCATAAGGAACAGAACTGTGCCTACTCGCCATACAACGATGTCGCCTCCACCACAATAATGACATAATCCGGAGATAACTCCACCGCCTATTTTGTCTTTGCCGTCGCGATAGAAACGATGGGTGCTCACGTGATGCAGCACACGGTCTATCCATTTTCCGCCAATAGTTTCTTCGGCTGTTGTGTTGCTGTCGGTATCGTTGGAAGCATTGGAATTGCTTTCGCTTTGGTCGTGACCATTGTCTTCATTTTGGTCTTTGTCTTTACCGTCACCTTGGTCTTCTCCTTCGTTTTGGTCTTTATCCTCACTGTCAGCTTCTGCGTCAGAGGTTTCTTCTGTCTTGGAATCGGCAGCCTCTTCTACCCCACTCTCCATTTCGTCTGGATTGCCTATGCTGCTGATAATCTGCTTCACGGTGTCGATGTCGATGGCAGTCATGCCATTCTCCTTCAAGCTCCACAGATGTTCTGCCACACGATGCTCAATGTCGTCGAATATCTCGTCGCCTCCATCGCGCTTGGCAAAATAGCTGCGCATGTTGTCGAGATAGTTCTCAAGAAGTGTGCAAGCGTCCTCGTCGATGGCGTAGAGTGTACCAAAGAGGTTTATGTTGATGTTCTTCTTCATAATTTCATTCAGATTTCAGGGTTATTTATTCGGTTTTATGTTCTTTAATACTGTTACGGTATGGGCTATCTCCTGCCACGCCTTGTCGAGTTCGCTAAGCGTAGCCTCACCATCGGGTGTAAGGGAATAGTATTTGCGCGGGGGACCTTGTGTTGACTCCTGCCACTCATAGCCAAGCAAGCCGTCCTTCTTAAGACGTGTCAGAAGCGGATAGAGCGTTCCCTCCACCACTATCAGTTCAGCCTCCTTCAAGTTGGCTATGATATCGCTGGCATAGGCTGCACGATGGCGCAACAGCAACATAATGCAATACTCAAGCATTCCCTTACGCATCTGCGATTTAGCGTTGTCTATATTCATTGCCATAGGGTTTTAAATGCGTTAGTGTATGTTTACGGTTGCAAATGTATGCATAATCTAAGTACTATGCAATACATAGTACTATAAAACTTACAACGCAGGCTACATATTTAACCTTTATTTACAGTTTACATTAGTTATAGACTGAAGAAAAAAACAAACAATATGGCAAACTTACTTACCTAACAGATAAAAAAATAGCGCTATGAAAAGGACAAAAGCAGCGTAATAAAATACTTTTGCCCTTTTCATAGCGCTATACTATAATGAATATTCTCCTAATTATTAAAGGCTAATCTTCTTTTTTGCACCCTTACTCTCATTGCTCATACGATCGAGCGATGTAACAATGTAAGTATACTTCTGCTTTCCACCATTGTATGGCAGACGGAGCATTGTTTCGGGTGTAATGCAGACAATCTTTGACGGGTCGTTCAGATTAATCTTCTCGCCCTTCTTAAATCGATATACTACCGATTTCTTCACCTCATCACCCCATTTCTTGGCCTTAGGATTGGTCCAGAACAATACTGGGCCGTCGTTAGTCCATACAACAGCAAGCTTCTTAGGCTTTTTGGGTGCCTTCGAGTCGATGAATGGCATGCGTGGCTGCAGAGCGGGATAACGCCAATAGTTATTGCGCAGCATTGAGCCATAATTGCCCACGTTGTCTACAGCTGCCTTGGCATACCACAGAACTGTGCCCTGCACATTAGGCTGCTGCTGATGCAGAGCAAACTTAGCAGGCATCTGATTGATGTTAGGATTATTAAGATCGGCTGCCTTTACAGTACGCTCCACATCCTCACCGATATACAGCGGACGCTTAGAGGCGTAGCGGTTCCACCACTCAATAAGTGTCTTATAGTCGGCTGCCTTATGGCCTATCTCCCAGTAGAGCTGCGGTACAGAGTAGTCAATCCATCCATTGTTAATCCACAGCAATATGTCGGCATAGAGGTCGTCATAGTTCTGTGTACCATTAGTATTACTACCAACCTCAACGCCAGGACGCTTGTTGCGATAGATGCCAAACGGCGATATGCCGAACTTAACCCAAGGCTTGATTTTGTGTATACTCTCGCTACACTCCTTGACAAAGACATTGACATTGTCACGGCGCCACTCAGCACGGTCGGTAATACCGTTGTTGTACTGCTTGAAGTCGCGGTCGTCTGGAATGTCTTTTCCAGCCACAGGATATGGATAGAAGTAGTCGTCCATATGTATACCGTCAATGTCGTAACGTGTCACGATATCGTTGACCACCTTGATGATATGTTCGCGGTTGCGTGGCTGTCCGGGATTGAGTATAAACTGTCCGTCGTATGCGAATACACTACTTGGGAACTTCATCAATCTATGACTAAGGTGCAATGCTCTCGTCATCTTGGTCTTGGCACGATAGGGATTAATCCATGCGTGCAGTTCCATTCCACGGCGATGGCACTCGTCAATCATCCACTGCAGGGGGTCCCACATAGGCGATGGGGCCTGACCTTGCTTACCAGTGAGAAAACGGCTCCACGGCTCAAGGTCGCTCTTGTACAAAGCGTCGCACTCGGCGCGCACCTGAAAGAAAATGGCATTAACTCCATCCTTCTGCAATTCATCGAGCTGATAGCTGAGCGTCTGCTGCATCTTTTGTGTCGACATACCGATAAACTGGCCATTTACACACTGAATCCATGCTCCGCGAAACTCTCGTTTGCGTGGATTGTACGTGTCGGCATTAGCATAAATTGCGGTACCGATTAGCATCAGCACCATCATAAGGATTTTTGTTTTCATTTAGTTTGATTTTGATATTTTTTTGATTACACTGTATGCTTGATATAGTCCGAGTTCGCCTGCCTTACTAAGGTCGGCTATGCCCTCTGTTTTCAGTCCGTTCTGCACACGTGCCAATCCACGGTTGTAGTAGGCTTCGGCCAGACTGTGGTCGATGTTTATGGCTCGTGTGAAATCGTCAATAGCGTGCGTATAGTCGCGTTCGGCCATATAGACACAACCACGATTGTAGTACAGATACTGATTGTCCTTGTCGGCCTGTATTGCCAAACCGAGATCTGCCACTATGCGCGCCGACTTCAACGATGCTGTAGTAGCGTCGGCCTTAGCGTTACGTGACTGCGTGTCAAACTCGTTCATCATTGTCTGACAATAAGCTCGCTGCCACAACGCAATGACTGATGTAGAGTCAATATCCAAACTGGCCTCAAGGTCGGAGATGGCACCTTCGTAGTTCTGTACCACCGTCTCTGCCACAGCTCTCTGCACAAGTGCAGCGGCAAGCTCATGCTGGCCTTTCGTTGTGCCAACAACGGTTGTGAGCGAATCGACACGTTGCAACATGCGTCGTGAAGCCACCTCGTCCATAGGCACCGTACCACACACTACATACAGACGAGGCTGCGAATGGGCTCTGTTGAAAGCTTCCACCTTCTGCGCAAAGGCGTGATAGGTATGAACATCGCTTGCGGTAGGCGCAAAAGCCAGATGATACATTGGCTGTGCGTCGAGACCTGTTGCACGGTTCTGTACACGTCCACGATACTCGCTCTTATATTCATGCTCGGCGTTGTTCTCGTCGGCTACTACAATCTGGTTGTACTTGTTGGGATCGATTTCGCTGCGTCGGCGCATCTGCTTGCGCTTGCTGTTGCTCCATCGTGGCTGAATGCCCAGACGCTTATCCATCTGCGCCTTCATGATGCGGAACTCGTCCATCTCTGCCTTGGCTGTCATGCCCAGGCGACGATAGCAGCTGGCGCGTGCCGAGAGACCCGTCCAAAAGTTAGGATACTCATCAATCATGCGTGTATAGTCGCGTATGGCTGCACGCAAATTACCCGTCTTGTCGAGCAGGATGGCACGGTTGTATATGGCCAGAACGTTGTCGGGCTCCATACGTATCACGTAGTCGAAGTCAATGATGGCGCGGTTGTCATCACCAAGCTGCATACGCAACAGTCCACGGTTGTAATGAGCAAGGAAATTGTCGGGGTCGAGATCGAGCGCCGTATCATAATCAGCCATAGCACCACGCAGATTGTTTACGTTGTAGCGTGCCAAAGCACGGTTGACGTAATTGCCTACATTCTTAGGCTTAAGATGTATCGACTTGCTCAGATACGTATCGGCATCGCGCCACTTGCTTCTCGACAGCGATATCATGGCACGTGTGTTCCATGCGTCAGCATCGTAGGAATCAACTTCCAAACCACGGTCGAGCCAATGGTCGGCTTTGGTGGTGTCCTTCTGTGCCAGATATACCTGTGCTTTGAGCGAATAGGCAGGTGCGAACTTCTTCCACTTCACGATGACAGTGTCAAGGTCGAGTTGTGCACGGTCGTAGTCCTTGTCTTCCACACGACACAGTGCACGGTTGTACCATGCGCTCTGGTTCTGCGGATTGAGACGTATGGCTGCATCGTAGTCGGTTATAGCTTGAGCGTAGTGCTTCTGACGTATACGGCACAATCCACGCAACTCGTACATATTATATATATATGGATTGAGCCCTATGGCGTGCGTCACGTCGGATTCGGCACCACCGAAATCATCGAGATAGAACTTGGCAAGGCCTCGAAAAAACCAAGGCTCGTAGAGATATGGCTTTGCCGTGAGCACCTGATTGAAATACTGTATCGACAGCACGTAGTCCTCATAGTACAGCGCACTGCGTCCCGACACCATAAGGCGGTCGGTATTATATTGGGCTGAAGCGCGCTGGGGCGTGAGCACTGACAGTATTGTTGCAACAAGCATCACTCCATAACGCCAACGACATGGCGTTATGTAGCGGACATTGCATTGATGCAACAGATATTTCGTTATTCGTGAAATGGTCATACGATTATTGTTGGTATGCCCCATATATTATCGTAGGGGCCTTTTTATTTCTTAGGGGCCTTGGTGCGGTAAGCACAGCGGAAGCGACCGAGCAGCAGGTTCTTCAACTTGCCGCGCACCATCTGTCGGCGCATAGGCGAAATGCGATCGATGAACATCTTGCCGCCAAGATGGTCGAACTCGTGCTGCATAACGCGAGCCAAATAGCCTTCCACCCACTCGTCGTGCTCAACGAAGTTCTCGTCCTGATATTTCACATGGATACGTGTAGGACGTGTCACACTCTCATGAATGCCTGGCAAAGAGAGGCAGCCCTCCTCCATTGTCTCCTTCTTCGAATCTTCGTCGTATTCGAGGATGTAAGGATTGATGTAGACATGGCGGAAGTCTTTAAACTCTGGGAAGTCATCGCTCAAAACATCAAGGTCGATAACGACAAGTCGTATGTCGAGACCTATCTGAGGAGCTGCCAAGCCGATGCCGTCGCTCGCAGTAAGAGTTTCAAACATATTGGCCACGAGCGCTGAAAGCTCGGGATATTCGGGGGTTATGTCCTGAGCCTCCTTGCGAAGCACAGGCTGACCGTAAGTGTATATTGGTAGTATCATAATGCAAAAGTACTAATTATAAACTAACCGAAAAATTTATTTAAGAAATATTTTAGATTAGGTGACATAATTATAAAAAAATTGATACCATTGAAAAATAAAAGCACAAAAAAGGAGACCATGGCGAAAAGTCATAGCCTCCTTTTTTATGCTTTTATTGTAAGGATTTATAATCCTTTCGACCGCAGATAGTCCTGCAGAATTATTGTCGCACTTATCTCGTCTACCAACGCCTTGTTCTGGCGTGCCTTTCGGCCTATGCCACTGTCGATTATGGCTTTGTGGGCAAGCACCGATGTAAAACGCTCATCGAAAAACTCAATGGGAATATCGGGCATCTGCTTGCGCCACTGTGACACAAACTGCTTGACACGCGCCAAGTTTTCGCTTGGCTCGCCATTAAGCTGGCGTGGTTCGCCTATGACAATGCGCTCTACCGGCTCGCGCGACACATAGTCCTTAAGATATTTCATAAGGTCGGACGTTGCCACTGTGGCCAAGCCACCCGGCACTATCTGCAACGGGTCGGTAACGGCCAAGCCTGTACGCTTCTTGCCGTAGTCAATGGAAAGTATTCGAGACAATCTATTATAAGTGTTAAGTGTTGAATGTTAAATGTCAGACCGTAAGTGCCATTAACACTTAACAATTAACACTTAACATTTGAAATACAATTACTTCTTATAGAGCAACCAAGCACCAGGATACTGACCGATGAGCTGGTCGCGTGAGCTTGCAGCTTCAGTCTTTGTAGCGAATGTTGCAGCAACAACACGATAGAGTCCGCGCTCTGCGTTGTAAACAATCTGGGCGTTTCTACCTGCATTCTTGAGCTGGCTCTGGAGTCCCTCAGCGTTAGCCTTAACTGAGAAAGAACCTACAACCACACTGAAGTTGCTCAAACCAGAACCGCTAATAAGAGTGAAGTCCTCTGAACGTACAGACACATTGTCTGAGTTGTCAAGAACTGTAGTCTGAGTAGCAGGTTTCTCAACAAGAGGAGCTACTACCGGAGCCTGCTCCTGAACCGGAGCTGCAGGCTGCTCATGCTTGGCCTGAGCCTTATCGTACATTTTCTTATAGGCACTCTCGTTCGACTTGCAACTTGTGAAAGACAATGCCACGCAGATACCTGCGCACAAAACCAATGATTTCTTCATACCAATGTAGTTATTAGAATTTTGTTTTTAATGTTCTATATTATAGCACCATATTTTGCCACCATTTTAAATGGTGTACTATGCCATTTAGCTGCGAAATTACAAAATATATTATAATATGCGTTCCGAATGGCACATAAAGATTGTTAAAAGCTGCCCTTTTGTCTAAAGGACCTCCCGTTATTCTGCATCTACTATTATCACCTCTCCGTCGTAAGCCAGTACAACCCCTTCGGGCATACGCTTCTGAGCATCGGTATAGAGTCCGATGTGATGGCACACGTGGGTAATGTATGTTTGCTTAGCACCGATGTGACGTGCAAACCGTACGGCATCGTCAACCAACTGGTGTGAGTGATGGTCTTTCTCAAATCGCAAAGCGTTGACAACAAGGGTTTCAACTCCTTCGAGATAGGGCAGTTCGGTATCGGCAATGGTCTTCATGTCGGTGATATATGCAAACGAGCCTATACGAAAGCCAAGTATGGGCATCTTTCCGTGCATCACCTGTATAGGTACGATGGTCAGGTCGCCCACATGCAGCGGCACATGAGGTGCTATCTCGTGTAGTTCGAGTTTGGGCACACCAGGATACAGATGTTCACCGAAGCAATAGGGCATGATGTTGCGCACATGTAGACATGTTTTTTGGTCGCCATACAATCGGATTGGACCAAAAACCGAGAACGGACGCAAATCGTCGATGCCACCAACATGGTCATAATGGATATGGGTCAGCAGGATTGCGTCGAACGGCTTGAATGGCAACGGCATTAGCTGCTGGCGTATGTCGGGACCGCAATCAATGAGCACAGGTGTGGTAGCCGATTCAACAAGGGCAACGCAACGCAGACGACGGTCGCGAGGGTCGATGCTGCGACACACGTCACACTGACAGCCCAGTGACGGAACGCCACCAGATGTTCCTGTACCCAAGAGGGTCACCTTAAGCGAAGTGGGAAGAGTGAAGAGTGAAGAACGAAGAGAAGAAAGGGAAGTATCCATGAAAATGACTAAAGAATGAAGAGTTAGAAATCCTATTGCGACATAAAATGAGAAAGAGAAAAGGGAAAAGCACAGCGCATGCAGACACATTGATTTTTCACTTTTCCCTTTTCACTATTCCTTTATATGACGTTCACCTCAGGGTGTATTTCAATACCGAACTTTGCCTTCACGTCCTTTATTATCTGCTCGTAAAGCGTCACTACTTCATTGCCCGTAGCTCCACCACGATTTACCAATACAAGAGCCTGACGGTCGTGCACTCCTGCCCTACCGAGCGAACGGCCCTTCCATCCGCACTGTTCAATCATCCATCCTGCTGGTATCTTGATGTGCTCGTCATCCACTACATAATGCGGCATTCCCTCGTATTGTGCAGCAAGACGCTCGTATACGTCACGCCCAACAACGGGATTCATAAAGAAACTGCCGGCATTGCCCATCACCTTCGGATCGGGCAGTTTTGCCTGGCGTATCTCAATGATGGCCTGGCGCAACTCTTCGGCTGTAGGCGTTACTATACCCTTGGCTTCAAGCGAATGGCGGATGTTGCCGTAGTCAAGATCGGGAGTGAAAGTGCGCGAGAAGCGATAAGTGACGTGCGTAATGAGATACTTATTCTTCCACTCGTGCTTGAAGCGACTCTGACGATAAGCATACTGACAATCGGCATTGAACATACGCACCACATTGCCTGTAGCTATCTCCACTGCTTCAATATCAAATATCAAATCCTTGGCTTCGGCTCCATAGGCACCTATGTTCTGAACGGCACTTGCTCCAACTTCGCCCGGAATGAGCGACAGATTTTCGGCTCCGTGCCATCCGTTTGCCACACTCTCAGCCACAACGTCGTCCCAAGTCACACCCGAACCATAGCTTACAAATACGTTGTCGGCATTCGCGGCACAGGCATCAGCCATCACCATCACTTTGTCGTGTATGGCCGAATGAACCACAATGCCTTCGTAGTCGCGGGTGAGAAGCAGGTTGCTGCCCTCGCCAACGATGATAAACGGCATATCCGACTGTGCAAGGATGCTTGCCACCTGACGAGCCTCGTCAACGGTTTCAAACTCAAGAAAGCGACGGCATCGTGCCTCGATGCCGAACGTGTTGTGCGCCAAAAGGCTGCAATCAAGTATATCCTTCATTACATTATCAGTTTCATTAGTTTCCATTGTCCATTCTTGCGGCGGAATGTCAACTCTGTTTCCAGACCGTTGGCAATGCCTCGGATGACAAATATCTTCTGGTTGCTTTCAGAATATTTCTGACCGTACAGAATGTTGTATATTGTGGAATTAGGTAGTACGGGAGCAAACGACAACCACTGCTCGGGAGCCAGAATACCTTCCATGCTACCGAAGTCGTCGTCAGGATTAGGACCCGTAAACTCAAGTGGGTCGTTTATGCTTGCCACCTGAAATGTTGTGTCATTAACAAACTTTTGATAAAACGACAGGAACGATGCATTCTGATTATTATGCATATTGGTATTGACTACAGTTGTCATCATCCACTGACCGTTCATTCTATTGAACACATACTGACGCACATGGCGACGCGGCAGATTGATACGCTCAACAACTACATGACCTATAGTTGTGTCCTTAACTACATTCATCTGACGCAGATTATCAAAAATAAGCGTATAAAAATCCTGATGCATGAAGAAATGCTCCATCTTCCAACGCTTCTTTGGCACGAATGTGGTGTCAGAACCATTGACAATAGGCAACGGGAACATAATACGCTTCATCTGCAACTTACGATTGGCCGCAAAGTTGAAGAAGAAGTCGTCGAACAGCTCGTCGGCTGCCTTGGGCATGGGAGCTTCGGCTATAATCTGATCCAGAGTGTCGGTTATCGCCTCAAGACTGTCTGTCTGAACACTGTCCGAATCAGCCACCACAGCAGGCTTTTTGTCTGAACAACCTGCCGAAGAAAAACAAATCATGCATGCCACAATAGCACACACAATAATCAAAACACCTTTTTTCATACTACATTGTGGACTTAATTACATCCCTCAAATTTTCGGCAAAAGTACAACTTTATTTCGATATAGTTCTTTATTATGTCAAAAAATATTACCTTTGCACTGAATTTCAAAGCAAAATACAAAATACAAATATATGATTTTAGAAAAGATAGACCAACTTCTTAAGGAAGTGGGCAATCTTCAGGCCAACAATGCCGAGGAGATTGAACAGCTCAGACTGAAATATCTAAGCAAAAAAGGCGAGATTACAGCCCTTATGGCTGACTTCCGCAACGTGGCTGCCGACCAGAAAAAGGCTGTCGGAATGAAAATCAACGAGCTCAAGCAGCTCGCAATGCAGAAAATCAACGAACTGAAAGAGCAGAACGAAGTGGCAGAAGAGTCGGCCGACGACTTCGACCTTACCCGTTCAGCTTATCCCATACAGCTCGGTACACGCCACCCGCTCAACATTGTAAAGAACCAGATTATCGACATATTCCAGCGCATGGGCTTCACACTGGCCGAAGGACCTGAGATTGACGATGACTTGCACGTGTTCACCAAGCTCAACTTCGCTGCCGACCATCCCGCTCGCGATATGCAGGATACGTTCTTCATCGAGCAGAGCCCCAACGACGTGACAAAGAACATCCTTCTGCGCTCGCACACTTCCAACGACCAGAGCCGCATCATGGAGCATCAGCAGCCGCCTATCCGCGTTATCTGCCCGGGTCGTGTATATCGCAACGAGGCCATCTCGGCACGCGCTCACTGCTTCTTCCACCAGTTGGAGGGACTGTATGTCGACAAGAACGTTTCGTTCACCGACCTCAAGCAGGTGCTCCTCACCTTCGCCCGCGAGCTTTTCGGTCCCGACACCAAGATTCGTCTGCGCCCCAGCTACTTCCCCTTCACCGAGCCAAGCGCCGAAATGGACATCTCGTGCCACATCTGTGGCGGCAAGGGTTGCGGATTCTGCAAGCACACAGGATGGGTTGAAATCCTCGGTTGCGGTATGGTAGACCCCAATGTGCTTGAGGCTTGCGGCATTGACAGCAAGGTTTACACAGGCTATGCATTCGGTCTTGGCATCGAGCGCATCACCAACTTGAAGTATCGCGTTGCCGACCTCCGTATGTTCTCGGAGAACGACACACGATTCCTCGATGAATTCGTATCAGCCGAATAATATTCAGCATAAAAGATTCAAATTATTTGAGAGAGAACCAAACGTCCTGCCCGAATCCGGGTAGGACGTTTTTGTTTATTATTAATCACGTGTTCCACCGCGACCACCGCAAAGATTATACGAACGTTCTACACCAATGCCATCAACGATGCCCAAAACAGCATAAAGCTTGTCATTTACTTATGCAAACCATCTGGCCTTCCGTCCCAATGCCTTCGACAGATATTCTATATCTTTTTGCCCCATTGGGAAGGAAATCGAAGGTGGCTTTGCCGTCCTTTATCCTTAGCGAGGGATTCCAATATACGGTATGACGCAATGTGTAATTGTTGGGGACTTCGTAGCGTGGATTGTAGAAGTCGACCGGTTTCTGATAGCCCATTGGCTTTACGAGCCGCGTGTTTTTGCCAACTTCGCCACTGCCATTGCGCGTAGTGATGGCTATTGCGCTCAAATCCATTCCCGTATTGTTCGTTGTACGGACTATTCCTGAAAGCGTCCCAGCCATAGGGCCTTTTATTATGTCTATCTGCTGGACGTCTCTCAGACGTACGCTCTCCATTATCGCCGTCATGGCCCGGTGGTCTTCCTCAAGTCTGTTGGCTATGCCCTGTTCCTCCTCAGACAAGCCACCTTTCGATTTTCTTATTCTGCAATATGCATTCCATTCGTATATTTCGTCGCCATTCCACACACTTCCGTCAAGCACCAAATACGACGGAACATCACGGTGGAAGAACCAGTTCACATTGTAGTCGAACTTGAGTCCGGTCTGCATCTGTGTCTTCAGGTAATCGAGCACACTTTTGTTGCTTTCCTTTTTCAGTGCGTCGCCCTTTATCAACAAGCCATTCAACTTTGTCATGCTCTCAAACTCCGTCATCTTCCTATACCTTGACATCACCGTAACTTCTGGCAAAAAAAACACCTTGCCACCCTGTCCGACAGCAATACGGTCGGCAGCCTTGCGCGATGCCTCAACATCTCCTGCATCCGACCGCATATATAGAACTGGCAGGTCATTGACAACATCAGGATTCTTCGGCTGATCCAAGCGCAAGACAAGGTTGTCACCACCCTTCGCGCTACGCGCCATAAGCATATAGCCAGTGTTGTCAGGCATCTCGAATCCGCAGAAGACGAAACGTCCGTCGGCATCGGTTGTGGTTGCGTCGAAAAGTCCGCCAATGGTTGAGGACATTGTGACGGCAGCATCCTTCTTACCCTTTGGCGACACATCCGACGTCACCTTGCCGCTGATGGCCATGCTTCTCTCAAAGTCTCCCACCGGCTCAGCGACGCCGCCCCTCATCGCCTTCTGTATGTCATACCGACGCCAGCCTTGCGTCATCATCAGCACGTCCAGCTGCCCCGAGCGCGCACGACTTGCGAAATACCACTCCGGATGTTCGATATATCCACGCAATTCCTGCGAAAGCAAAAGCGTGGAAACAATTCCATGCACGGTGTCGGCCTTTGCCACATCGGCATCCACGATGCTAACGGCACAGTTAGCATTCACGCCGTCTGGCAACGAGACGCTCACCTTGCGCATCCCACGTTCGGCTGTAGCCACACTGACAGAACACGTATCACCGTACACACTGCTACCGTTCCATGCAAAGCAAAGGCGTTCGCTTATAACATTCAGATTCTTGTCGGCCAACAAAAAGTGCACGACACCGTCACGAAAGACATCGCGACTGAAGCCTATGGTAGGCTGCACAACCCGATTGGCGTACAGCGGCAGACCTCCTTGATGCACTATCAGCCACAATGTGTCGTGCACGGCTTTGCCCGACGCTCCTTCGTTGTTTGGCCACAACACGTTGGCAATGAAACGCTTGCTGTTTTGGGCGACAGAGAGCGACGGAGCTTTCGTCTCTGCCTTTGGCAAACTGGCTGTTGCGGTGCGTCCATCACGGGATGTACACACGACATGGTAGGAACGGCCCGGCTGCGGCGTCAGATAGAAGATGCCCATTCCGCAGTGTGTGGCAGAGTTCTCGGCCACCACAGTGCCTTGGTCGTCCATTACCTTGGCCATCATGTCAACGCCAAGGCCCGTATGCGCCACGGCCTTGTAAGCCACACGGCAACGCTGGCCCGAAACCATGTGCCCGCCTTCTGGCATGAGCTGTAGGTCGATGCGCTCGTTTGCCACAGGAATATATTCGCCATAGTTGCCAACCCTTACAAGTACATAACGCCTACTGCTCCCTACGTCGAGCATATGTATGTCAATGCCCTTGTCGGTATTGCCAGTGAATGCCACATCGCCACTGAAAGACTCCACCTTGACGTTTCCGTTATGAATATGGTTGCCCGTCTTGGGGTCGGTGAACGAAAGATGCAATCGTCCACCATTGACGGCAGACGATATGCGCACCGAGCTTTCCATGACGTTACGTATGCGCAGCGAGCGCACAAAGAGATTGTCGGGAGTCGCCCCTGCCATGTGCCTCGTGTATGTGCGCAGCGTATATTGTCCCGAAGGCAGGTCCGAATCGGTAGGCATATAGCCATATATCGCGCCATTCTCGTCCTGCCTCATCATAACACGGCGCACCAATGTGCCCATGGGGCTTATCAACTCGGCATACACATAACGGCTCGCATACGACGGCATACCAGTCTGAGCCTCAACAACATGATGGCGCATCCAGATTGTGTCGCCTGCAAAATACTCTGCCAAATCAATCTGGGTATACAGTTTCTCCTGTGGGAAAGCTGCTACATGCCTTGCCAAACGACCTGCGATAGAATCGCCACTCTCATTTGCTGCCGACGCAGTGCTGGCGGCAAACAAAAAGAACAAAGCTAAAAAAAATATGCACCATACATCACAAACTTATTGGTTCAAACCTTTGTTGAATTCCTCGTCTATTATAGTACGCATAAAAGACCATTCTCAACATAATAATATCTTAAATATTAGCGATTGTTTTATATTGTAAAGATACAATATTATTCGATAATCTAAAGAAAAGAAATTAAAATTAACACAAAAACAATGATGTAAAATTTTTCACTCTCCGTGAGCAAACTGGGCGAGCCCCCACTTGCCCCACAAAATTTGTCCGATGGGACAACACATGGTACGTACTGGAATAAGCCACAAGACAAGCTGTAAAAAAGTGTTTCAAATCTCCAATATTATATGTTTTATGGACTACCAACACATAGGTACAAAAAAAATGTAGTACCTTTGTAAAAATATTATATATAAGTAATGAGAGTTAAATCAATTATAATTGCTTTTATCGCTTGCCTGTGCATAATTGCTGAGGTGTCGGCCCAGACAAGCGATTCGCTCATAGTAAACCAGTTGGAAGAAGAGGGCGTGAAGTTCTCACACAACAACAGCGTCACACTACTGATGAGCGGCCAGGAGAAATTCGACGATATGTTTCAGGCTATACGTCAGGCTCGAAGTAGCATCCATCTGGAATACTTCAACTTCCGCAACGACTCAATAGCATCGCTCCTGTTCGACCTGCTCGCCGAGAAAGCAAAGGAAGGAGTTGAAGTGCGCGCGCTGTTCGACGGATTCGGCAACGACTCAAACAACCAGCCACTGCTGAAACGTCACCTCAAGAGCATACGCTCGCGCGGCATCGAGATATTCGAATTTGACCCAGTACGCTTCCCGTGGATCAATCATGTGTTCCACCGCGACCACCGCAAGATTGTGGTCATCGACGGACAGATAGCCTATACGGGCGGAATGAATGTGGCCGACTACTACATAAACGGCACTAAGCAGGTGGGCGAATGGCGAGATATGCACTGCCGTATCGACGGTGACGAGGTCAACACGCTGCAAGCCATATTCCTCAGAATCTGGAACAAGACGGCACGACAGAACATACATGGCGCAAAATACTTCCGCGACATACACGGAGGATACTACTTCAAAGGCCTTAAGCCCGACACTTGCTGCACAGCTGGCCATAAGACCGTTGGCATTATCAATCGTGAACCGCGTACGTCGAACAAGATTATACGAACCTTCTACACCAATGCCATCAACGATGCTCAAGACAGCATAAAGCTTGTCAACCCATATCTCACCCTCAACCACAAGCTGAAGAAGGCCCTTCGACAGGCTGTAAAGCGAGGCGTGAAGGTAGAAGTGATGGTTTCGGCACACAGCGACATCCCGCTCACGCCCGACTGCGTGTTCTACAATGTTCACAAGCTGATGAAACATGGCGTAAACGTATACATATACGAACCGGGATTTCATCACACAAAGATTATTATGGTGGACGGACGCTTTTGCACAGTAGGCAGCGCCAATCTCAATTCGCGCAGCCTGCGATTCGACTACGAAGAGAATGCCGTGATAATCGACCCCTGCACAACAGCACAACTGTCAAAGATGTTCGACCGCGACAAGACGAAGAGCTTCCTCCTAACACCAAAGAAGTGGAAGAAGTTCCGCACACCGTGGAAAAGATTTGTAGGTTGGTTTGCCCATCTGTTGGCACCGGTGATTTAACAAAACAAAAACACCCACATAGTAAATAACTACAAAACAACAAGATAATGAACATAGAAAACATACTGCAAAAACTACGCATCGACAGCCTTAATGCGATGCAGGAAGAAACATCCGACGCCATTCTTCACTCCGACAAGGATGTTGTGGTGCTGGCACCTACAGGCAGCGGAAAGACTCTGGCATATCTGTTGCCCATCGCTTCGCGCCTCAACGCAAGCAGCGATGAAGTGCAAGCCGTTGTGATTGTGCCCGGCAGAGAGCTGGCCCTGCAGTCGCACGAGGTGTTCCAGAGTATGGGCAGCGGTCTGCGCTCGGCTTGCCTGTACGGCGGTCGCGCCACAATGGACGAGCACCGACTGATAATGCGCACCAAGCCCCAGATAGTATTTGCCACACCGGGCCGACTCAACGACCATATCGACAAGCTCAACATCAACGCCGACAGCGTACGCTGGCTCGTGCTCGACGAATTTGACAAGTGTCTGCGCATGGGATTCCGCGCCGAAATGCAGAAGGCCCTGGAAAGCCTGCCCAACATTGAGCGCCGAATACTGCTCTCGGCAACCGATTCCGACGAGATGCCTTCGTTCGTTCGCATGCAGCGCACCATCAACATCAACCACCTCACCGACGAGGAGCAGACACCCGACCGCATAGGTCTGTACACAGTGCAATGTCCTGAGCGCGACAAGCTCGGCACTCTCGACACATTGCTGCGCAGCTTCGGCAATCAGCAGACTATCGTATTCATGAACTATCGTGACGGAGTGGAGCGCGTAAGCCAGTTCCTGCGCAACGAGGGATACGTTGTAAGCGATTTCCATGGAGGCAAGGAGCAACGCGAACGTGAAGAAGCCATCTACCGCTTTGCCAACGGCTCTGCCAACATTCTCGTAGGTACCGACCTCGCAGCACGCGGACTTGACATTCCAGACATTGCAAACGTAGTACACTACAACCTGCCCGTGGGCGAAGACGAATACATCCACCGCGTAGGACGTACCGGACGATGGGACGCCACAGGACGTGCATTCATGCTGATTGGCCCTGAAGAGCATCTGCCCGAATACGTGAAAGAGAAGACAGAGGAATACAAGCTCGACGACAATAGCAAGAAACGTGTGCCATTGCCGCGCATGGCTACTATATATATAGGTAAAGGAAAGAAAGACAAGATATCGAAGGGCGATATCCTTGGTTATATGTGCAAGACATGCGGAGTGGAAGGCAGCGAAATAGGACGCATCGACGTTTACGAGCGCTATGCCTATGTGGCCGTTGAACGCAAGACGGCCGACCGCATAGTAAAGATTTCAAAGGGTGCCAAAATCAAGGGCGTGCGCACCATTATAGAGAAAGCGTTCTGATGTCATTCACATCAACATATCCGTGCATAACGGCATAAATCGTAAGAGCCGAAACACTGCGAAGGCCAAGCTTCGACATAAGGTTCTTACGATGCGACACAATCGTCGACAGACTCAAATTGAGTAGGTCGGCGATTTCTTTGTTTATATACCCCTTCACCACAAGCGACAAAACTTCTATCTCGCGCGACGACAACAACGTAGTGTTCTCATTATGAACATGTGCCACTGGCGGCAGATTACGTCCATTGGCATGGGCATGCTGTTCGAGCATCAGGATGGAGCGAAGCAATTGCTTCTCGGGCTGATTGGTACAGATTGTATGGAACGAACCGAGAGCCGACGCTTCATCGACAGCAGAGTTTGCAAGAACGATGGTCTTATGGCGCATCGTCTGAAAGAAAGCCATGTGGGCAAGCACAATGCGCATATCGGCAAAGTAATGAAAATAGCGTTCGGGATGGTTTGCCTCAAGTTCGGCAAACGATGCGTACGCGTCGATTTCAATCACAGGCATTACCGACTGCAATAAATGAGTCAACCCCAACACAGCGAGTGTGTTGGGGTCGACGATTGCTATACTTGGCTTTTTACGGATTTCGTCAGTCATTATTTCTTCCAAAAACGTGATGTAATATCAGTGAAATCATCGCCCACAGCACGCTTGTATAGACGCTGATTGGTGGTGCGATCCTTCAGACAACCAAGATGCTCTATGTACGGACCAAGCTTTATGTAGTCGAAGTCGCGCTTGCGTATGTTCTTCGGAAACTGCTGGCGACCGCTATACCACGCCACCTTCAGATTCTCATGTTCCCGATGCAGATACTGAGCAAGCTGGCTTACGTACTTAGGGTCGGCATCGCCGCCCATGAAGCAGATGCAAGTTATCTCACCACCATACTGCTTCATAAACTGGTCGAGAACCATAGGCGTAAGCGGTTGGCCTATGTTCTCCCACAGATATTGACTGTGACACCCGGGGCAGCGGCACGGACACCCAGTGATATTAATAGATAACGTCACCTCATCGGGTATCTCCTGGAAAACAATTCCTGTATTCAGATAATTCAGCATTGTCTATATTTTGATTTAAAGGGATGTTTTTTATTTATTTTATATTTTAAGCCTCACTCAACTCCTTGTCCACCTCGGCATAATAGCGACGCTTTGCCTCTTCCTGGCGAGCCTGCGAGAAGTTGCTCACACGCTTCAGATAGCCGATGATACGTGTCATGTAGTCGATGTTCTTGCTGTGACAAACAGGACATTCCTTAAGATATCGCTTGTCGATATGTCCGCAATCATTGCAGATTGTGTTCGGAATGTTGAATGTGAAGTAGTTGCATCCCTCCTTAGCAGCGATACGCAGCAGCTGACGATACTGCGGCTGCGAGAGATGCTCCTCAAGGTTCATGTGCAAAGCCGAACCACCAGTGAGGTGCTCGATGTACGGAGCGCCGTGCAACTTGAACTTGTCAACAATGTTGAGCGAGTCGTCCTCAACTACATAGAAGTAGCTGTTGTAGCAGTCGCGCGGTACGAAATAACCGTCTTCGCGGTCCCACTTGGCATGCTTCACGCCAACATTCTCGGCAGGAATCATCTCGCAGTTGAACATAACATCCTTCGAACGATACTGCTTGTTGTACTTCTCCACGAGTCCCAACACCTTCTGTACGAAGTGCAGATAGTCGGGATTGTCATTAATCTGAAGTCCCATAAACTCTGCAGCCTCAACAAGTCCGTTCACACCGATGGTGAGATACTGACGACCCATATTGATATATCCTGCATCAAACAGTGGCAACATACCCTGCTTCTGCAAATCCTTAAGGTTCTCGTTGTATGCCAACTGTACCTTGTGACAAAGATCGATAACCTTCGAGAGATATTCAGAATAGTCGAGACCGTTCTTTACAGCATACTGTATGCAGCGGTTGAGGTTGATGGTGAGCACGCTCTTCGAACCAGTAGATACACCACCAGCACCGAGAGTGTAACTGAATCCGTTGTCTTGAATCTCATTGCGCAAGCGGCAGCATGAGCTCAGCGAGTCGGCATTGTCGCTCATATATGTAAAGAACGAGTGTCCCTCAGAGTACATCTCAGCAGTGAAGTCGCCCCACTCCTTATCTATTACGTCACCATCCTTAGTGAGCAATGCCATTGTCTCAACCGGGAATGTGAGCACAGCCTTTGTACGCTCCTTGTTAAACCACTTCATGAAACGCTTCTGCAACCACGAAAGTCCAGCCCAGTCGGGCTTTGACCCATCGGGGAAGACGAAATCGCCGAAGAGGCTTTCGAAGTACGGCTGGTCATAGTATGCTACATTCCAGAACACAGCCTGATAATTGCGTGCTCCGGTTGGCTGATTGATTGAGTACACAATCTGCTCGAAACAGTCGGTTATCACCTTATCGACAGTACGCTGCTTGAGTGAGAGGTCAACTACACGATCCGGCTCCTTCCAGTAATCAAGACCATACTCCTTACCAATGAAATAGTTGAAGTACATCAAGAACTCTGGTGTAGCACAAGCACCGCTCAGCATGCTCGATACCATGAACACCATATTGACGAATCCACCGCAGAACGACTTGATATTAGTAGGAGCTGTCGAGTTGCCACCGATAGGACCAGTACCATTTACAAGCCACGGATACATCGTTATTGAGGCACAATAGTTGGCCAATGATGTCTCGTCGTTCTTATATATAAAGTGGTGTGTGAGCATGTCGATATACTCATTGGCGAGATCCTTTCCATACATCATCTTGATACGGTCAATAAGCATGCGACGGTTCAGACGAATGAAGCCCGACTTAGGAAGTTCGCCGATAAGTGTGGCAATGTTTTTATGCTCCACGTTTGCATTTGCGTCAAACTTTGATCCAGTTGCAGCGTTCGAAGCTTTGCAATAATCTGTCAAGAATTTCAACTTCTCAAGAGTCTCGCGATCTTCATTATGACGCTGGCGATAGAGCATGAACGACTTGGCTACTTTATAATAATTTTCACGCATAAGGGCCTCTTCCACCTGATTCTGAATGTCCTCAACAGTGATACCCTCACTAATAGTTAAGTGGCTGAGTATCTTTGAGATAGCACTCAAATCGACAGGTTCATCCACCGACTGGAACGCCTTGATAATAGCGTTCATTATTTTATCTAAAGAGAAACGGTCTTGCGATCCGTCGCGCTTGGTTATTATAAAATCCTTCATTGTTATATTTAGTTTTTTAAGTCAAATTTTTCAAGCCGTAGTGATTGCCAATGTTTACCTTTTTGGAAAACTTTTGAAATTTTCAAAAGCAAAAAGTTATCCGTTTTAGAAAACTTCCTTTTAATTTGAAATACAAAAGTTATTCGTTTGATGTCTTGGAAACGACTGCAAAGATACTACAAAAAAACGATACCTATATACACAAACAACAAAAAAAGCGGAAAAATTTTCCGCCTTAAATCTTGTTAATTTTCCCACGATTTTACAACTTCACTGACGAGATATCAACCAAGTTATTAACTATTGCATAAATGGTCAATCCTGCCGGACTGTGTATCTGCAACTTACGCGCAATGTTACGTCGATGTGTGATGACGGTGTTTACCGATATACACAGATGGTCGGCTATTTCCTTGTTGGTCATTCCTTGCACCAAGGCTACAATTACATCCTTCTCTCGTTCGCCAAGAGCCTCCGAGCCTTCTTGGTTTCGACTGATCATATCTGAAATTTTAGCCGTCACATCACTCTGTTTCGACTTATGCTCAAGACGTCGCACAGCAGGAATAAATATCTGTTCCTCTACCTGAGCATGCAATGCAAGCCATTCCTCATTATTATATATATCATATAATGTGGCAGAGAGTTGATTGTTGTGCAATCCGTCGCTGGGCAGATATTTGATAATGATGCTCTTTAGCTCGCGCAACTTGTTGCTCTCCTGGCTATGATGCTTCGAGTACATGTCTATCTCGAAGTCGCCAATGGACTTGCCTTCAAGCAGAGCCTCTACATAAGGGTAGACCACTCGCTCCTCGTGACGCATGTGTGTAGTAATGGAGCGTGCATATTCATCGTACAGCTTCATTATCAGACGTGCCAGATTGTCGTTCTCGTCAAGCGCTTCGGCAAGTTCCTTGCGTATAAACGGCAGCTGGAAGTCGATATAATAGGCATGGCTCGCCTTAAGATACTGCAACAGCGTGGGCATCGACAATCGCGATGCATCATCAAAATCGCGGTAACCATTAATTGTAAAGTTCACCACCGCAAGGAATGTATATGTGTCTACATGCTGTTCCTCGCACACCTGACTTACTGTCTTGTCGCCAAAACCAAGGCTTATGCCGAAGCTGCCAAGACTCTGCAGTAGGTTGTAGTTGTCCCTGATAAGAGAAATCATCTTGTCCTCGGGCTCATACATTTTCTGTTGCTTCATGTTCGTCTGATTATTACCTGTGTATCTTTTTTACCTAAAATTTATGGCTGTACGATTATTGTAAAACAGCCATGCTATACATTATATTATATAACATGTGCAAAATAACAAAAAAACAACGAAACAGACAATCACTATATGTAGGTATTTTGATTTTTTTATTTACCAAAATTTAGGTATTGCTCACCTTTTTTATTCATAATACCTTTGCAATCGCAAAAAAACATTAAAATACAAAGGGATTATGAAGATGACTATCGTTACCATGGCTTGCGCTGCTGCAATGTGTGCTCCGCTTGCCATTCAGGCACAGACAGTAGCAGCCGACAGCGTTATGCAGCACGTAAAAGGCAACCGCCTCAGTATTGGCGGATACGGCGAAGCTGCCTACAGTCGTAACTTCTACAGCGACTCGGGCAACCGATACAGTTCGGCAAGCAGTAGAAAGAACGATCCAAGCCACGGACGTTTTGATATACCTCACGCCGTTATATATCTTGGCTACAACTTCGGCAAGGGTTGGACACTCGGAACTGAGATTGAATTTGAGCATGGCGGCACTGGTTCGGCTATAGAATATGAGGCAGAAGAGGCTATTGAATTTGAGCAGGAGCAGGAGCGTGGTGGTGAGGTTGAACTTGAGCAGTTCTGGATTCAGAAGTCGTTCGGACGTTTTCTGAACATTCGTGCCGGACATATTGTAGTGCCGTTCGGACTGACCAACGCCTATCACGAACCGCTCAACTTCTTCACAGTCTACCGTCCTGAGGGCGAGAACACAATCCTGCCATGTACATGGCATCAGACCGGTGTGTCGTTGTGGGGCCATATAGGCGACTTCCGCTACGAAGCACAGATGGTAGCAGGTTTGGATGCATGGCAGTTCTCACGCGACCAGTGGATAAAGCCGGGTACAACCAAGCCGTTTGAGTTTGAGACAGCCAACAAGTACGGCTTCTCGGCACGTATCGACAACTATACCATACCAGGCTTACGACTTGGCATTAGCGGCTACTACGGACAGTCTATGCACAACGCCGTACCTCACGATATGGAGACAGGCAACAACAAGAACATAAAAGGCAACATCTATCTGGGAGCCGTCGACTTCACCTACAATGCCCACAATTGGGTGGCACGTGGCAATGCCGACTATGGATATGTGAGCGATGCTAAAACCATAAGCGCAATACGCAAGCCTGGCACACAGTACGTGAAGCCATACGAGAGCAATCAGGTATTTGGCTCACATGCAATAGCCACAAGCATTGAGATTGGCTACGACATCTTCTCACAGATTGCCAAACTGCGTGCCGACAGACAGAAACTATATGTATTCGGACATTTTGAATATTACAACTCATGCATTGGCAGTTCAAAAGAATATACGAGCAAGAAGATTTTCGCCGGTGGCATCAACTATTTTCCGTTACCACAGATTTGTGTAAAGGCTGAATACAGCTACCGCAAGTTCAAATCGCAATACAACGACGAGCCTGCTATTAACATCGGCGTGGCTTATCAAGGACAATTTCTATAACAGACAAGTCCTCCGGGCGACACATGACAATTGATACGAGGGCTCGCGCCAAACGATACGAAGGCTCGCACCGTATGAAACGAGGGCCCGCATCAATTGACACACATCCGCAAAAGATATTCTATTACGGACGAAAACAAATAAACCAATCAAATAATATAATAGTAAAAAACGATGAAAAAGATTCAGAATTTCGTGATGGCGTTCCTGCTTGGAGCCATGACAATCGGATTTACAGCTTGTAGCAGCGACAATGGTGGCGATGAAGAATTCAACCTTCCCGAGGTAGGTCAAGCCACAACATCAGTGAGCAACTCCGATAAGGAGATGCAGAAGGTTGCAAAGAACTACGTGCAGAACGTTGTCTACCCCACATACCAGGCTCTCGCAGCCAACGCACGCACTCTATACAGCGCTGCACAGACTCTATACAAGGCTGCCGAGGCTGGCACTATGACACAGGAGCAGATTAATGCAGCATGTGAAGCATTCAAGGACACACGTCGTGAGTGGGAGCGCAGCGAGGCATTCCTCTTCGGTTCGGCAACAGACAACCAGCTTGACCCACATATCGACTCATGGCCACTCGACCGTGACGAGCTTGAGAAGGCGCTCAAGAACGAGACCCTTATCGCAGGTTTCAAGAGCGAGAACCCTGCCAAGTTTGTTTCTGAGCACAACACAGAGTTCCAGTCGGTACTTGGTTTCCATGGTATGGAGTTCGTGCTCTTCCGCAATGGTGCACATCGTACTGTTGAGGCTCTCAAGGCTAATGATACCGACGAGGGCGTGACATCAGTAAGGGGTATAGACGAGCTTGCCTTCCTTCAGGCCGTGGCTGCTGACGTTCGCAACATCACAGCTCTTCTTGAGTTCACATGGATGGGTAGCGCAGCAAGCAACGAGACAAAGGCAATCCTCAGCGGTGAGGGTAGCTACGTGTTCAGCACACTCCGCTACAACGGTCTTGCATCAAACGGCACAATGTGCTTTGGTCAGAACTTGCTTTCTCCGTCGTCTACAACAGGCTATACCTCATGGCAGGGCACTATGAATCAGATCTTCGTAGGCGGTTGCTCAAACATCTGTGCTGAGGTAGCCGACCAGAAGTTGGGTCAGGCTTATCGTGTTGCTACCGGTAAAGGTGGCACAACAGAGGATGGCGAGAAGGAGTCTATCGACTATATCGAGTCACCCTACAGCCACCGTTCGTTCATCGACTATCAGGACAACATCTATTCAATCAAGAACTCTCTCTATGGCACACGCGACATCAAAGCCACAACACCTGTAGAGAATTCTATGTTGAGCCTTCTGAAGAAGATGAACTACTCAGGCTATGATAACCTTGTCAATGCCCTCAATGCTGCCATCCAGGCTCTTGAAACAGCCAAGAACAGCGGCAAATCGTTTGTTGAGGAGCCGGGTGCACAGCGCGTTAAGGATTGCATCGACGCAGTATCTGCTCTCGACGAGGAGATTAACAAAGCCGGTACTTGGATTAACTTGCAGGACGCTATCTAACACATATCAGTATTAAATACTTACGTGGGTATGGCAGGTAATGTCATACCCACCTATTACGTTTGAACAACAAAATTATCTAAATACATTATGAATAAGAAAATTTACCTCTTCGGATCGCTGGCTATGTGCTTATCGCTTTCAATGGTATCATGTTCTGACGATGATCCTACACCTGGCGGAAATGGCGAAGACCCTATCGAGTCTGACGCTAAGTATGTAGGTCAGGCAGTAGGCAATTTCTCTAAGGAGGAATGGTATCCAGGCGGCGAGCTTGGCACAACCGACAATGTAGCATCAGGTTGTTATGAAGACGAGGCTCCTGCAGTAAACGAGCAAGGACTTATCGACAACTTTAATGCTGGTGAGAAGTTCTTTGAGCGTCAGTTTACATCTGCATCATCAGGCTTTGGAGGTCTTGGTCCTGCTTCAGTACGCCGTTCATGTCTCGACTGCCATCCTAACTACGGGCATGGCAGACGTATGGATTCGTTCACAACACAGTATGGCAACGGCAATGGTTATCTGCTTGCTGTTTATCATCCTACTGATGGAGCCAACAGCAACGATGGTGGTTTTGTGGGTGAAGTGACTGGCATGCCACAGACACAAGCTACGGAGCCTTTCAAGGCTCCTATTGACGAGAGCCAGATAAAGATGCAGTGGCACCACGTCACAGCCATGGAGAGCGGACTGCCGATGAAGTTCCCTGACGGCGAACCGTATGACCTCATCTATCCTGAGATTTCCATACCGCGTTCTGCCTTCCGCACAACTCCGAATCCTTACGACACTGGCAACAAGGCTGTGGCAGTTCGTGTGGAGTCAACTATCGGCGTGATTGGTACGGGCTTGCTCGATGCCATTACCGAGGACGACCTCAAGGCTCAGTATGCCTCAACAGCCAACTACTACAAGAACACTGCAAAAGTATCTGATGTTAGCGAATACGTAAACCCTAAATTCTGGGATACCAATACCAATGACTTTGCCGCCGGCGCATGGTATACAGCAACAACAGGTACAGGCAAGTATGCCGATGGTCAGGAAGGCAAGAAGATGATTAAGCGTTTCACATATGCCTTGACACGTGCCACACTTCAGGACGGACCTGGTGCTAACGCTATATGGAATATCACTAACGTTACACGTCCCGACCGTCCGAAGCTTTACACTACAGATGCTTGGGCTGCAGCAATGGCAGCCGACAAGGAGGTGATTGAGAAGATAAAGAAAGACCCGACATCGCCGTTCTGGGCTGATACCGACGACGAGATAGCTACAAAGGTTGAGAATCTGCTTAAGCCTGGCACCAACCAGTTTGACAACGAATGGCACAACTTTAAGCCAGAGATGTCGGCCGACAAGTTCTACGACTTCATGGTATGGCATCGTGGCTTGGCCATCCCTCGTGCACGCAACCTCAACGATGCTCGTGTTCAGCAGGGCAAAAAGGTGTTTAATGAGATTGGTTGCGTCAGTTGCCACCGCCCGTCATGGAAGACAGGCTCCGACAACTACTGGACTCCAAATATGATTGCCGACAAGAAGTTGCCACGCTATGCCAACCAGACCATCTATCCTTACTCGGACATGATGCAGCACAAGCTCTATATGATCAACGACATTCATGGTTCATGGTGTCGCACTACACCATTGTGGGGTCGCGGACTTGCAGGTGTCAATGGTTCGGGTACAGAGCGTATGCACGACTGTCGTGCACGCAATGAGGTAGAAGCAATCATGTGGCATGCCTACTCAAAGAACTCTCATGCATACAGCTCAGCCTTGAAGTTCTACAATTTGTCCAAAGCCGACCGTGATGCAGTAGTAATGTTCCTGCGTTCTATATAAAACGACATCAAATACGCTACCAGCAGTAGCGCATACATCAGCCACACCTGCCTCGCGTTAATATGTATACCATACATACAAGCGCCTGGCAGGGAGGCTATAAATCCAAGCGACGTGTTCATAAGCGTTGCCATCCATCCCACAAATGTTGCCACCACACCTTGCATCCATACCCAAAAACCTAAGGCATACATCACTATGGATGTATATACAATTATCGTAGCCAACGGTATAGCAACAAGATTGGTCAGCAGAAAATAACACGGAAATGTACCGAAGTAGTACATCGATAATGGAGCCACTGCCAACTGTGCCGCCAACGATACCTTTACAAGCGACCACCCCCACCCTATCACGCGCCAGCGACTGAGCCATACGGGAGTTGCCAAATTGCCCAATCGCATATTGAGCATCACGATGCCAAGCACAGCAAGAAACGACATCTGGAATCCGACATCCCAAAGACTCAACGGACTGACCACCAACTGCACCACAGCAGCAAAGGCAAGTGTATTAAGCGACACCTGTCGGCGACCCGTCAAAACAACGAATGCAAAAATAGTGAGCATTGTTGCCGAACGTAACACACTCGGCGGCATACCGACAAGAGCAGCGTAAGCCCAAATTGCTACCATGGCAAGCACCTGTCCCAACACACGCATGCGCCGATGAACAAATATCAGCGAGAGCAAACCGTATATCACACCAAGATGTAAACCAGAAAGGGCAAGCACATGCGATGCACCCGAAGCAGCATACGATTGGCGCAATTCTCGCGTCAGCCCACTGCGATCGCCCATTGTCATTGCCGCAACTACAGCATAAGCCGACTCCGACATATTATGCTTCTCATTATGCGACAGCAACCTGTCACGAGCCGAACGCATCCCTATAAGCACGCGCTGCATTACGCCAAGCCTGCGCATACTCACTCTGTTTCTCTTCCAACTGTCTTTATTAATATATGTACGCGCTACAACCCCATGTATATGCTGATAACGCACATAGTCGAAGTGACCGTTCTGCAGTCGCCGACTATTGGTTATGGGCTTCAGCCGCGACACAACCCGCACACCATCGCCCACAGCCAGCCGCTGCACATCGCCAATGGCACTATCCTTTTGAAAGAAAGCACTTATACGTTGTCCGGCAAGTCGCCCTTCAGCCACAGCCAGCACACACCTTATAGTACGCTGCCCAACAACGGGCCGTTCCGCAACAACAGCGTCATACATCTCCGTCTGTCCATTGAGAGGCACGTCCAAGCGCTGCTCCATCCTACCGACATTCCATATACCCAACACAAACACATCGAGCATAAGCAGCAATGTAGTCAACTTCTTACAGTTCGACCTCTTATACGCCACAATAGTAGCGCACACCAATACTGCAAGCACTCCAAACACCACTATCACCGGCACATGCCCATACAGCATGTCACCAACCATAATGCCGGCAACCAGCACTATGGCAATGCGCAGAAACGGATACATCTGAGTGTTCATAGGTTAGGTAGTGTATTAGGATTATTGCAGTTTCGAGTTCTCTATCTTTTTAGGACAGATGTCGCTCAGCTCACATTTGTCACAATGTGGCTTGCGCGATGTGCACACATAGCGTCCGTGCAGCAACAGCCAATGATGAGCACGTGCCAAGTCTTCGGCTGGAATATGCTTTACCAGCATCTTCTCTACCTTCAGCGGAGTATCGGCAGTACTTGGCACCAGTCCCAAACGATGACTTACCCTATATACATGCGTATCCACAGGCATTGCCGACTGACCGAAAGCTACAGCCTGCATCACATTGGCAGTCTTGCGTCCCACCCCCGGCAAGCGCAGCAACGCATCAAAGTCATTTGGCACCTCACCTCCATATTCGCTGACAAGCATACGTGCGAGTTCTACAAGGTGGCGCGCCTTGGTATTGGGATAACTCACGCTCTTTACATATTCATATATCTCAGACTCATCAGCCTCAGCCATAGCCTGTGCATCAGGATAATGCGCAAACAATTCGGGCGTAACCTGATTGACACGCTTGTCAGTACACTGTGCACTGAGCACCACAGCCACAAGCAACTGAAACACCGAACCAAACTCAAGCTCGGTGGTCACCTCGGGATGAAGTTCGCGAAAATAAGAGAGTACACGCGTATATAGTTCCTTCTTCGTCATAACCTAATAGTTTGCTTTATTTTATACTAATGACAAAGTTACAACAAAAATACCGACAATCAACAATAGTCAAATGGTTTTCTGATAGCTGTCGGATTAAAGACTCGATAAAAAATCAAACATCAACGTTCAAGCATAGCCTAAAGAAGCTATAATACAACTTATTGCCAGATATATAAAACTACTGCGGCACAGCTCTCAACGAGTTGTGCCGCAGCATTATGTTTAACTAAAAAAAATTTCGTAATTAATGAAGATTCTCACGAGCCCTCATAGTTACCTGTTAAACAATCGTTCAATTTACCTTAAACCTAATAACTAAAAACCTAAATCTATTACTACTAACCTAAACAATCTATTAACCTTTTGACGATGCAAAGGTATGAAGATTTCGCTGTTTGCGCAAACAATCAATCAAAAACATTCATTTTTCTACGTTTTAATTGATTTAGAGCAAGCATACAACACAATTAAAGCATCCACACCAGCCCAAACAATATGCCCGACAAAGTAATATCAATATACTTGGGCATTTATATTATATATACTTGAGCATTTATATTGTATATACTTGAGCGGTACTTAGGCGGTGCAAGAACAGATGTTTATTTTAATTGTTTCTCAGTTTCTCACCATTTAGCACCCATTTCCAAACAGGCACAATCTCTATTTTCAACCCATCTCGCTCCTTCACTCCCTCATCCTCGTATGTTACAATATATGATTTTTATTCGGTGGCACAAAATAAAATACGGTGTTTTTATTCGGTAGCAGCGAATAAGCAAGACTAATTGTATATAATTTCACTTCTCGAAAACTTCTCGTTCGATTCTCAATAGATTCTCGATTATCCTCCGTTCATCCTCCGTTAAACAATCGAAGAACAATCGCTAGCGTTATGGCACAAATTAGCAGAAGCAGAAAAACCATGTGCTGTGAAGAAAATCCTTTCTTTAGAACCACAGTCACAGACTATTCCCATAAACCGATTACTATCGGAGATATCAATGACATTGAAGGCCGCTGACTTCTTTCAGATTCCGCGTCACCACGGACACCCTTGTCTCTCTGGCTAGACGATTCCCACTACTAGGGCTCGTTAGGGACTTGCACCCATTAGACAACACACATGCTAGTCAAAAAAAAATAGAGCGGCAGCCGAATAAATTTTTGGCTGTCGCTCTTGTTCTTCTTATCGTATTCTCCACAAAACGAATCCACAGGTTTTGAGTCACTTCAAAAAGTCCCGAATCATATCTTTTAGTATTTATAACTTACTGACAATCAACAGAATATTTTCACAAAACGACTTTTTTTCAATTGAACTCATTTTTAATTATTTTAATGTAGGAAAACCATCATTATCGACAATCCATGAAGAGCAGTTCAGTATTTTCGAGTTTGCATTAAGCTTTTCAATGAATGAAGAAGCTTTCATTTGCTTTTCAGTCATAGATGTTCCAATACCTTTTCCTGTAGTTTCAAGATAGAAGGTATCAGAATATACCCCTTCCTTTTTGTTTGAGATAATAGAACATCCTTTATTTCCATCATATAAAATATTTCCAGTATTTACACAATTAGAAATCTTTCCCTTGTAAAATAGGCAGGTTATACCTGATACATTATGCTCATAAGTATCATTGCCACTAACATTACCTTTATTGATACTGTTATAGATGTAACTAGCACTGGTGCTTGAGCCCAATACCGCCACGATGCCTCCTATACATGGCTTATTTTTGGTTCTGTTTCCTATTATATTTCCATAGTTAACACAGTCTTGGATTGTGGCACCTCCTTCGTATATAAATCCAGCTATACCACCTGCGAAATAATCTGTGCTTATATTTCCATAATTTTTTGATTTAAAAATCTTACAATAGTTTCCACTACCAACAAGCCCTCCAGTATATCCATCAGTTCCTTTTATAACGGCATAATTTACACAAGTTTCAATTTGAGGTTTGTATTTGTTGAAATAAAAAGCCTTCCCTGCAAATCCTGCGGTATATCCAATGTTTTCTATATAGGAATCTTTTATTGTAAGATTATTAATATTCCCTGCAAAATATCCAAATAGACCTGCTGCACCACGAACTTTCCTATTAACGAATACACCCTTGATGGTATGCCCATTTCCATCAAAAGTACCACAGAATGGTGATTCTTTAAAACAGCCGATAGGTATCCAACGTTCAAAATTATCTGACGAATTACATTCACCTCGAGAATTTGTTACATTACTATTTATAACAATATCAGATACTAGCTTAAAATACTCATCTTTGTAAGTATTCCCTTCCCTGCACTTATCAGACAAGAGTCTTAAATCAGCAGCGTTCCTTATTAAATAAGGAGATGTCTTCGTGCCGTTTCCTGAAAAATGGCTCGATATATTTCCACGTCTATTGTCTTTTGCATCTATAGCATTTTGTTCTTTTTCATCTTTACCCACTTGATTTTCATTATTATCATTGCCATTACCATCTTCAGGATTACCATTGCCTGACACAAGATTTGCGTCTTCAACTATAGATCTGAAACCTTTCCAATATTGGTTAGCTTGATAGGCATTTTTAGAACCTTTAGGAACGTATAATGTCCATTTATGCTGATTGTCACTTGCCATAACCTCACCGTCAATATCCAACGGCACACCAAGGTTAACATACATACTACCAGAAGAAAGAGAACCACCAAATGCTCCACTACTCAGTGTCTTGAGTCCTGTACCAATTATAACTTTAGAGAATGGTCCATCAAAAGCTACTGCTCCAATACTTTCTACCGAATTAGGAATAGTCAGAGTACCTTTCACCCCAGTAAAAACCCCATTTCCGATAGTCTTAAGTTTATCATTGAGGGTAAGGGTTCCTGCTTGCCAACCACTGAATGCGTAATTGCCTATCTCTTCTACATTATCTGGAAGCGTGATGTTTTGGTATTTAATAGCACACCCTGCAAAAGCTCCGTCTCCAATACGTTCAAGATTTTTGCTAAGATAAACCGTTTGGAGATATTTGCAATTGTAGAATGCATCAGTTCCTATAACCGTAACGTTATCAGGTATTGAAATCTTCGTAATAGTGGTTCCTGAGAAAGCTTTTCCACCTATTTCAATAAGAGAATTGGGAAGTTCGATTGTTCCTACTTCCAACTTGTCTGAGAATGCATTTTTGCCAATAAAAGTACATCCATCCTCAACTATTACACTTTCTATATAGAAATCATGCCAAGGTTGGTTTGAAGATGAATAATCATCCATATTTCCTTCTCCATAAATTTTTAGTGTTCTTGTTTTGGGAGTATAGGTGTATCTCAAATTGTTACCACAATTTCCAGATTTAGGCGAAATTTCACGAAGCAAGTCATAGTCACCACTATCCATTGCATATTTTTCGTAAATACCACCATTATATGTTAGGTAATCTTTTGCATAGAACAATTCTGAAGTGCTGTTTGGGGTCTGGATTGTGATTTTTTTTCCTGTAATAGAATAGGTAAAATCATCGTAATCATTATGTATAGAATTCCCCAAATCTGTATCATAATCTTTTTGTATCCAATAAACTACACCGTCAGAGTTAGATGTGAAATAGAGACAAGTACTTTCTATGTCAACCCAAGCATGGTCGTTTTTACCAATACCATATGACGCATCTCTGCTTATCCATTTGTTAGCTTTTAGTTCATTTATGAATTCTGCAGTTCCACCTTCTTCATTTGTGTCACTACTACAAGAAACAAATGTTGTAGTCAATATACTAAATATTAGTAATATTGTCATCGATATAAAATTCTTTATTACTTTCATATTTTAAAATTTTCAATAACATTAATAGTCTATTTGCCAAACATACAGTATTTCAAAACAATTAGCTTTGCTTCCCTGTTCCATTGCAAGAGGGACATTTGCCGTCACCTCCACATACGCCACAATCGTGTGTGGGGTCAACGCCAGTACCAAAGTGATTGTCTGTTCTGATACCTTTTCCGTGACACGAAAAACATTTGCCACCACCATTACATCTTCTACATACTTTGGATGATTTCTTGAATGTTTGTTCACTTGAACCCCCGTTGTCTGTTGACGAATCATTACTATCACTAATGGTACTCGTATTTGAATTCAAAGTTCCAGATGTAGGCTTTGAGCCAGACTTTGCATTCATGTATGCCACTCCTACAGTAGCCGCTGTCATAAAAAGACCACCCCAAAGGTTACTACGGTTTTCTAATTGCTGGTCTCTGTACGATTGAGCTTTTACCAGTAACTTTTTGCAATGATTTCGTTGCTCTTGTGAACAGTCTTCATTATTGACAACGATTGATAAATCCTTTATAGCTGATTTCCACTTTTCGCGATTGTAAGAGCATAGAGCATTCCCATAAAGTGCTTCCTCGCATGACAATACACCATTATACTTCCTAATAATCTGTTGGTATTGTTTCTGGGCTTTAGAATAGTTACGTGCCTCAAACAATTTATCTGCAATTTCACAGTCGTTCATATATGCAGTCAATGTTTTTAGAAATTGTTCATCAGAATTAGGAGATAGTTCTGTTCTATTTGACACCACAGTAGGCTTCTTGATAGGAATATTTATCTCTAACCCTGTATAGAATATTTCCATGTCATTGTTGGCATTGCGTAGTTCTGTTGGTGAAATATTATAGTTTTTTGCTATAGATTCCAAGGTTTCTCCACGCTGAATAACATGTTTCTTTATTTCTTGTCCACATATATAAGTGATGGTAAACAAGCTTAATAGTATTATCACAAAGAATCGTTTCATAATTATTAGTATATGATGTTCTTAATCTTTGCTTTACTCATATTAAAGATGGGTGCCTTGGCTGAATTCACTTTCTTATACGATACTATAGTAGCAGTATCTTCACATATCCAGACTTTCATGCGTACTCCCTTTTGAGTGATTATCGTAGCCTTCTTTGGATTCTTGGCATTTGCCATGTTTTCCTCTTCAGCCTTTTTCCGAGCTGCCTCTGCTTCTTCAGCCTCTCGCTGCGTTCTTAATCTCTCTTCTTCTGCTTTACGCTCACGTTCACGTTGTTCTTCAGCCATGAGGTCAGTCAGAATATCACGTGTTCCATCTGGGTAACGAATCATAAACACTTCAGCCTTTGGCGAGAATATCGGTCTGTCCTTGCCTTTCTTGCTTGCTTTGAACGATACGGTATTTGCGTCCATCGTCAGATTATAAGCAGGAACTTCTCTTCCGTCCTTATAATAGACAACGATAGCATCTTTTGGAATTTGTGTTGGTTCTGAAGTAGCAAGTATGCGTTCGCCATTGGCATTGAACACTACATTTCCACGAGTTTTGAACTTCAGCATGAACACCTTCGTGTTCTCAACATATTCCTCAGAGGCATTCTTGTTGCCAGACTCTTTGAAAAGAATTTTGTCATTATTAGTCTGAATGATTTTGACAGACTTCACACGACCATCACGATAAATGATGGCATCTTGGGCATTCAAGCCAAGGCAGAATCCCAATAAACATATAACAGCATATATACTTTTCATATTAGAATCCCCAAGCTAAAGTGATTTCCGGGAAAGCTTCTTTTCCAAACCATCCTTTTTGTTTATCATTCAATGGTATTTGGTATGAGCCTGTTATATCAAATCCCCAAAGGTATACACGTACACCAACTCTTGTTCCAATACCTACTTTTCCGCCTATTTTAATCTTTTGTGACTCTTCTTTCCCGCCTGTTCCAAGTGTCCTCTGCTTATACTTGCCTGACAAGCCTATATTTGTATTGAAACCAATAAAAGGAATTAATCCCAAGGTCTCACTTTCATTCTTTAGCGAATAACCGAATTCTATAGGGATTTCAAGAAGGTGATAATATTGCTTTGCATTAATATTCTGACCGTCAATCTCAATTAAGCCTATGTAATTTGCACTATTATATCCTATACGTGCACCAACATATAAATTATATGGAAGGTGATAGTTTGCTCCAATTGTAGCTTCATACATAAAATTGTCAGCTCCCTTTATAAAGCCAAAGCCCAATTCACCAGCAAATTCAAATTTGCCGACTTTTTCATCTTTGTTTTTTACACGATCGTACTTATGTTCTTGGTAAACCTTACCATTAGAATGATGTTCTTTGTTATTTTCTTTGGGGTACGTTATTCCGCCTTGATGTTCATTGGTTGAAACCGTTTGAATCTTTGAAATTGCAGGTATATTCAGTTTCATTCCCACATATACGATACCATCAGCATTAGGATTAGCCTTATTGATATCTTCGACACTCACATTATAATACTTAGCAATGCTTTCGATAGTTTCGCCACGCTGAACGACATGGGTAACGGTTTGGCTTTGCGCCATTGTAACCACACATACTGTACAAAGAAGTACAGAAAGAATCATTTTTTTGATCATAGTTTTAAAGTTTTAGAGTTGTATAATAAGGAAATTGCTCACGCTCCAAAATTGAGTAGGATTGGTTATGACAAGCGTACAAGTACCATCTCCATTCTCTTCAAAATGGAAAGAGCTATTGCTTGGTTGTGGTGTCAGAATCTTCGGATTGTTCGATTTCAAGGTAACCTCACGGAACTTACGAATGTCAACAGCATTAAACTTGCTCTTGTCCACATCCTCATAATTGACTTTCTTTTTCTGCAAGAAACCACCTTTCAACAATCCAGAAGCGACAAGTTGTTTTTTGGTACCAATCTTTATATAACACTCGTTAATGATTTCATCCTGCTTGGCTAAAGCCTGTGTTACAACTTGAGTGCGGTTTTCAGCTTTCTCGGCTCTATTTCGCATATCCGACAACGATGTACGAAGCTGGTTAATGTCTTTATTTTTAGAATTAACATCACGACGAAGTGACTGAATTTCATTGTCTTTTTCCGCAAGTTGCTTGTTAAGGAAGGCTATAACATTTTGTAATTTCTCAATGCTTTGTGACGACTTGTTAGGATTAGCTGAGCGCATTGCAAGCGAATCCTGCAGAGATTGTATCTTCTCGCGTTGACGCTTTAATATCTCCGCCATACTATTTATGTTGGCAATAATTTGACTACGATTAAGAGCCACACCGTCACGTGTCTTTCCCGAATACAAGATACCTTCTTGTATTGCGATGCTGTCTAATCCAGCAGACACAGTAGAAATGATACTGTTAAGTTCTGCCTGTTCTGCTTTGTTTGCCTGATTCTCTATAATCAACGAGTCGCGTTCTTTCATGTATCCCGCCATGTCAACTCGTTCATTCTTGCAAGCAAGAATAGAGGCAAAAGCCCATAACACTAGAATAATTTTTAATTTTGTCATATTTATAAAGTTAGTTTTAAACAGTTACTTATTATATGCCATCCGTCGCACCATGCACATTTGTATACAGAGAAATGCACACCATGCTTCTTACCCATAGCCTCAGCAGCTCTTAATGCCACCTTCTTATCCGGATAAGAAAACTTATTTTATATTCATCCATTTTTTTTCTTATTTCGTTATCTTTAAATATTCAAAAACTCTCATATCACATCATTGTCTGGAAAGAAACGCCTTTCACCTTTACGGTAAGCCTCTATACCAGCAATACATTCTTTCATATCCTCGTTTAATGTGGTCTCTTCTGGCAACCAGAAATGCAATGGATGCTTGGATGATATAGAATCAAAGCAAGCCGATATAGCTATAATTGCTACAACGAGATATAATAGTTTTATTTTCATATCTTCTCTACATATAGTTCAACGTCTTCAAATCATATTGTCCTTTATAGAAACCATCAAGGACTTTCTGAAATACATCATTCGGTGATACTGCATCAAATAGGGTCATGCAAGAACATACCTTCATTGCGTCAAGTCCTCCAAATATGTCAACCACATCCATATCTGTATGTACTAACAGAGCTTTGGTAATGGTTCTCAAACGTTCGCCCAATACAGGATGTTTCAGATATGCCTCAGCCTCATCATATCCACTGATACCATAATATTTAGCATTATAGCTATGTCCAAGTATAGCAAGCTGCGGGAAAATAAACCATATCCAGTGAGAACGCTTCAATCCGTCTTGCACTTCTCGTAAAGCTTGCTCGTAGTAGTGCGACTGCGCATCCAAGAAGCGTTGCAGATTGAAGACCTCATTGTCTTCAAGAGACTCTATATTGTTTGGCGTAAATATATCTTTCATTCCTCTTTTCTTGTTTTATATATACGACTATTATAGCTGTTACAAAATGTTATTGCCGAATTTTTCCTCAAACACTGTAACAACATTCTTAAAATGTGGAGTTAAGCGATTTAAAGCTTCTACATAGAGTTCTTCGGGTACTCCAAAATAAGCCTCAGCAATAGAGCCAGTAATACAGGCAATGGTATCACTATCGCCACCTATACTTACAGCGTTACGTATGCAATCTTCAAAGTTTTTTCCATCGAGGAATGCAACAATAGACTGTGGCACTGTATCCTGACAAGTACCTCCCCATTTATACGTGTTACGAATTTCGTCACAAGTAAAGTTTAGGTCGTAGCCAAAACGGGCTGATATTTCACTCCTTATTTCTTCCTTGCTTAGCCCTTTCCTGCCCATAAGCACGCAAAGTGCCGTAGCCTGTGCACCTTTAATTCCTTCTGGATGATTGTGGGTACACTCTGCCGAACATTTTGCATACACAAGAATATCTTCTATGGTATCAAAAGCCCATCCAACAGGTCCAACACGCATTGCACAACCGTTACCGCAACTTACATATGGTTCAAAATCTCCATTTTCAGCTTGCCAAAGCCATTTCTGAAAACCGCTGCCATATCCACCCAATGGATGTGGATAGTTTGTCCCATATCTATAATAATACCTACCGCTATCACTCTTACTTGCACCTTCAAGAATCCACTTTGCAGTAGCTATCGACAAAATGCTGTCATCTGTATAGTCAGACCGGTCTGAAAACAAAGGGAATTCCTTCGTCTTTATATTGTGGAACTCATATATGCTTCCCACAATGTCTCCTATAATACTTCCTATCATAATTTTCACTTGTATAAGTTATACTTTTTATGTTATAGAGCGAGAATAAACAACCATTCTATCACGGCAATATTTCACGGAATCTTGAATTCTAACCATCCAGCAAAAGGGCCAACGCAGGCTCTTCGCTTATTGCTATCAATTTGCCGGTCTTTTGATCCTTCTTCGCATACTTCCATATAAGTCTGTTGCGGTCGAAATATAATTGTATATCAAACAGGTCGTCTGTATTTGGTAATTTATGAACTTGAAGGCATCCTCATTGTTATGCCTTCTGCCAGTCTTGCTTATTGTTGTATATCTTATTTTCATTTTCCCTTCTTTATGATTAATGATAATAAAGAGGCCAATGTATGACATATACTACCATGGTATTACTCTATGTCTTCAGTAGCAATCACATCATAAATGCTGTCACCTTCCCAATAAACCATTGGAGCCAATGCCTCCGAAAACTTGTTGTGGTTGGTTTGAGGCGAGACACTCTTCAGCTCTACAAGTTTTCTATTCAATTCCTCTTTTGATCTTGCAAACACTATATTCCAAAAGAACCGGTCTTCTGACGCATAGTCTTCCGAGTCGAAACAAGGATATCGCTTAGCGTCTTCTCCTACATAGACACCATTTTTGTCACTTTCATTAATGGCATATTCAATAGCCTCTTGTACATTCTCAAATTTTACTCCAAGAACATAAAACGAATTTGTATTCTTTATTGTTTTCATATCAGTTGAATTTAATGTTTATTATATGATATGTGCAATGGTTGCCACATCGTTCTCAATACTCGCCATGACCATGGTAGTACCCATCTCTGCATGATGAAGCTCAGATGTCTTTTTGTCAATTGCACAACTCGCTTTCTTACAAGCAAGTTTCACCTTTGAGTCACAATCTGGCGTACCAATGTGTTTCTTCCAAAAGTCAGAAATACTTGTGTTATTGTTTTCATTACGTTTCTACACTTTAGGTTGTACAATCAGTTCCAATCGTTTGATATCATTTTCTGTAAGTTGGACATTCCCTCCATTTCTGTAATAGTCGAGCACTCTTTCAGCACCATGGCGTTCCAATACAGCATGTTCTTCTGCTTTCATATAATATTCCACAGCAAGTTGCTTGTTTGATTTGCCATTCTCATCAGGCTCATAATAGAGGTCACCAAGAATCAGATTGGCGAGAGGTACACGATGAGCAATTATGGCAAGTTTTGTCGCATCTGCTCTCAGTCTGCCTTTCTAATCAGGTATGGTTATCAGCAGTTCAGCCAAGGAACGACCTTGATCTGCTGCCTCTTTCATCAAATTCATCCCCGATATTGTGTCGCCTTGGTCAACAGTAATAATTCCGAGGAGAGTCTTTGCTTCAGGACTGTCGCTCGCACGTAGTTCTGAACAACTTGCAAGGAGCAACATCATTATATATAAGTAGCAATTCTTCATCTTAATATTCTTTTTATTCTTACTCAACATAGCGTTTACTTCTTATATGAATACCCCAAAACTTATTATTATTCATATCTCAATACCCTAATCCGTGTCGGGCACAACTTCTAAATAGTTTCTTTTTACCATTTATGAGATAAGTTTAGGAAAGTAACCAGTAGTATTCCTTATTTATGCCTTTACTTTTCCTATAAAGGTATATGTCAACAAAGACACAGCAAGGTATATAAAATCCCGAATCAACAATATTGTCGGCATGTTTTTACGAAAAAATAACGCCTAAAAAAGCAAAATATAGCAGAATGATGCTTTTATTTTGAGTTTCAAGTGGTTGTGGCTGTTGTTGGCATTAAGTGGCATAGACGAGGAATAGCGAAAAACGCAGATTGGAGAAATAGAAACGCTTTCAAATCATTACCTCGCAGA
>ERZ859937.95-NODE-95-length-45787-cov-18.029214_pt1 | contig 45787 bp, 35 predicted proteins | sample MGYA00509985_ERZ859937 | MGnify/ENA primary metagenome ERZ859937 (study PRJEB30046, sample SAMN00715169) | human gut metagenome | study: EMG produced TPA metagenomics assembly of the A metagenome-wide association study of gut microbiota in type 2... | reverse complement strand
CGCGAGCTGGGTTCAGAACGTCGTGAGACAGTTCGGTCTCTATCTATCGTGGGCGCAGGAGTTTTGAGTGGTGCCGTCACTAGTACGAGAGGACCGTGATGGACAGACCTCCGGTTTGCCAGTTGTGCCGCCAGGCGCACCGCTGGGTATCCGAGTCTGGTTAGGATAAGCGCTGAAAGCATCTAAGTGCGAAGCCATCCGCAAGATGAGAACTCCATTGAGGGTCGTTGTAGACGACGACGTAGATAGGCTGCAGGTGTAAAGACAGCGATGTCAAAGCCGAGCAGTACTAATTGCCCGAGACTTTCTTCTTCAGTAGTCGTGCTTTCAGTTGTTGTACAATTTAACAATAGTTTTGCTTAATCAACGTGTCTATCTTATACGCGCGCTAAGACAATTCGTAATTCGTCACTCGTAATTCGTAATTGTTTTTCGCGTAGCGAAAAATATTTAGGCGGTTATTGCGGCGGTGTCCCACCTCTTCCCATTCCGAACAGAGAAGTTAAGCCCGCTTGCGCCGATGGTACTGCAATGCAATGCGGGAGAGTAGGTGGCTGCCTTCTTTACTTTGGGTCTTCAAGGTCTAACGACTTTGGAGACCTTTTTTTATGTATCTATATTTTCCTTCACTTACGCTATATATTCCGAAGCGTACATCCTGCTATTCCCAATATCTTCCATAGCCCAGATTTTATACAATATAAATTTACTATTTAATGGAGGGTGTGCATTCTAAGCAAGACATAGAATGCATACCCTCTACATTTATTCCACTCTTTCCCAATCCAAGAGACCCTTTCCTTCTTTGTCAAGCTCAATGCCCAATCCAATTACTTTGCGCTTGTCAGCCTTGAAAGGTTCCATGTATTGGCGGTTGAGGATTTGCTCGGTTGCAGCTTCCTTACCGCCGTTGTTACGTAATTTCAGTTCTATGACATAGATATAGCGTGAGGTCTTCACCGTCATGTCTATTCTACCAGTTGAAATCATCTTTTCAACCTCTACATTCAAGCCAATGGCATTCAGGATGGTACTGATGATGAGACGGTAACGCTCCTCCATATCCATAGATGCAAGCTTTTTGTTGCTGTATGGAACGTCGGCTATGAGGGCTTTTAATGAATTCATAGCTTCGTCTATCTGACCAGTGCCCAATTCTCTGTAAAGACAAGCTTGTAGCGACTGTATTTCGTTTTCAGAGCGCATAGCAAGAGCCGGCAGCACAGTTTCGTATAATGCTTGCTTGACTTCCTCATTAGGGAATCCCAAGATATAACCAAACTCGTCGCTTTCTTTTATAGTAAGGTAGCCCGACTGATATAGGAACAGTTCGGCACCGCCTCCTGATACATCAGACAGTTCCAGAGTGTTGCGCATTACAGAACAATTCTCAAATTTGCTGAGACGAAGTTCAGCATTGTCAATAAACTTTGGGAGTAGTGATGTTGCTCCGGAAGAAGCCCAGTAATTTTTGATTTTGCGTTGCTTTAAAGCATTGACAAGACTATATGGATTGTAGATATCTACCATATTACCATCGCTGAAGTGATAGCCGTCGTAATATGCTTTCAGTCGGTCGTGAGTCTCCTGTACCGACCAGTTGTTTGCTTCGCTCATCTGTTTGAGTTCAGGCATAAAGTTCTCTTTAATCTCCTCTTCCGTGATGCCGCAGATTGCAGCATATTCTGGCATAAAGCTGATGTTAGACAGATTGTTAAGGACAGAGAAGAGAGAGATTTGTGTGAACTTGGTGATGCCAGTGATGAAAATAAAATGTTCGTACTCGTCGTCAGCTTTAAGTATGGCAAACACTTCACGGTATACCTCCGTGCATTTCTCATGTTCTGGAGTTCTCCATGAATGTTGCAGGGGAGAGTCGTATTCGTCTATGAGGACAGCTACTCTTAGTCCCGTCTGCTTATAGGCAGTGGCTATAATTGCATGAAAGCGGTCGGCAAGCATGGCAGTAGGATCAGGAGTAATGTTGTATTTCTCCTCATAATCCTTAAAGCACAGGTTCAGGTAAGAGCGCAGGGTGTCTTCGTTGGCACCTCCACGGCTCATGTCAAGACGTATGACGGGATATTGCTTCCAGTCTTTCTCCAGTTGCATAATCTTCAGTCCTTCGAACAGGTCTTTTCTTCCTTCAAGGTACGACTCCAGCGTATCGACAAGCACAGACTTGCCGAATCGACGTGGGCGACTCAAGTAGTTATACTTATCTCCCAAGTTGACCATGTTCCATACGATGTCGCTCTTGTCAACGTAGAGATAGTTTTCCTCTCTGATAACTTTGAACGACTGAATGCCTACTGGCAGTCTCCTAAATCTGCTGTCTGTCATATCTCTCCTTCTCCTATTTTATCTTGTTTATGCCTTATATTTGCGAAGATACTCTTTAAATCGAAATCTTCCAAACTTTTTTCCTACAGATTGCATGTTTTTCTTTTTGTGATGTATATTAACCATCAAAAATAATAAAATATGATATATTTCGAAAAGGCAGAAGCCGAAATGCTGGATGTCAAGAATTTTTTGAAGAAGTATCTAACCGTACCTTCCGTAGGCTATTCATGGGATTATTGGCATCGGGTGATACAAGTTTTTTAAAAAGAAATGAAATGTTGTGGCTGTCTCGTTGAAAATGTATATCTTTACATGCTAAAAACAACAACATATAGATTTTAATAAGTATGCGTGAATTCAAAGATATAAAGGTGGCTGTGGCTGGAACCGGCTACGTAGGCTTGAGCATTGCTACTTTGCTTGCTCAACATCATCATGTGATGGCTGTGGACGTAATACCTGAAAAGGTGAAAAAACTTAACAATCGTGTTTCACCTATTCAAGATGAATATATAGAGAAGTATTTGGCAGAGAAACCGCTCAACCTTGTTGCTACGCTTGACGGCAAGGCTGCGTATGCTGATGCAGATTTTGTGGTTATAGCTGCTCCTACCAACTACGACCCCGTAAAGAATTACTTTGACACGACTCATGTGGAAGAGGTGATTGACTTGGTGTTGGAGGCAAATCCAGATGCTGTGATGGTTATCAAGTCGACCATCCCTGTAGGCTATTGTCGCAGCCTCTATGTGAAGTATGCGCGTAAATTCCAAACTACGCCTTCGCTCAAGGGCAAGCATTTCAATCTGCTGTTCTCGCCCGAATTCCTTCGTGAGAGCAAGGCGCTCTACGACAATCTCTATCCCTCACGTATCATAGTGGGCTATCCAAAGCCGCTTCCTAATGAGCAGAATGAGGATTGGGAAGAAGAGAATGTTGCTATTGCTGCTATCAGCAATCCAAAGGCAGAGGAGTTTGCCAAGACATTTGCCGCTTTACTCTTAGAAGGTGCTATCGGTAATCGTGAAGAAGGCGAACACTCAACACTCAACGCTCATCATTCAACATTCAACAAGGGTATACCTTGTTTGTTTATGGGTACTAAAGAGGCAGAGGCTGTGAAACTGTTTGCCAATACTTATCTGGCGTTGCGTGTAAGCTACTTTAATGAGCTTGATACCTATGCAGAGATGAAGGGTCTGGACAGCAAGGCTATTATTGAGGGTGTAGGACTTGACCCGCGTATCGGCACTCATTATAATAATCCATCATTCGGTTATGGCGGCTATTGTCTGCCTAAGGACACCAAGCAGCTTCTTGCCAACTATCAGGACGTGCCTGAAAACCTTATTGAGGCTATAGTTGAGAGCAACCGTACACGTAAGGACTATATTGCTGATGCCGTGCTTAAAAAGGCTGGCTATTATAGTTATGCCGAAGATAACAGCTTCGATGCAAGTAAGGAGCATGCTTGTGTGATAGGTGTGTATCGATTGACTATGAAGTCGAACTCGGACAATTTCCGCCAGTCGGCAATTCAAGGCATCATGAAGCGTATCAAGGCTAAGGGAGCTGAAGTGATAATCTACGAGCCTACGCTTGAAGACGGAACTACATTCTTCGGCAGTAAGGTGGTTAACAATCTTGACGACTTCAAGGCAAAAAGCAAGGCTATCATTGCCAACCGCTTTGACGATTGCTTGAATGATGTAGAAGACAAGGTGTATACACGTGATATTTTCCGCCGCGATTAAGTTGCTATGTGGAATAAGTTAGCGCAACATTAGATTGTGTAGCGTATATACGAAAAACGGGAATATCAGCAATCGAGATGCTGATATTCCCGTTAAATTTTTTCAGAGCTTAAGTTGGATTTACTTGATTACGCCAAGTTCCTTGCCTACCTTGATGAATGCTGCGATAGCCTTGTCGAGCTGCTCGCGTGTGTGGCCTGCTGAGAGCTGAACGCGGATACGTGCCTCGCCCTTCGGAACAACCGGATAGTAGAAACCAGTAACGTAGATGCCTTCCTCAAGCAGAAGGTTGGCGTAGCGCTGTGACAGAGGTGCGTCGTAGAGCATAACGGCGCAGATGGCGCTCTGTGTAGGCTTGATGTCGAAGCCTGCAGCCATCATCTTGTCGCGGAAGTAGTTGACGTTCTCTACCAGACGATCGTGGATTGAATTGTCCTCCTTGAGCATCTTGAATACCTCGAGACTTGCACCGATGATAGACGGAGCCAATGAGTTAGAGAACAGGTATGGACGGCTGCTCTGACGCAGCATATCGATAATCTCCTTGCGGCCAGTAGTGAAGCCTCCGAGAGCACCGCCAAATGCCTTGCCGAGTGTACCAGTGTAGATGTCAACACGACCATAGGTCTTGCAGAGTTCGCTAACGCCATGACCGGTAGCGCCTACAACACCTGCAGAGTGGCTTTCGTCAACCATTACGAGTGCGTCGTACTTCTCAGCGAGGTCGCAAATCTGCTCCATAGGAGCTACATTGCCGTCCATTGAGAATACACCGTCTGTGCAGATGATACGGAAACGCTGTGCTTGTGCTTCCTGCAGACACTTCTCGAGTTCCTCCATGTTGGCGTTGGCATAGCGATAGCGTTTAGCCTTGCAGAGACGTACACCGTCGATGATAGAGGCGTGGTTGAGTGCGTCAGAGATGATTGCGTCCTCATCGGTCAGGAATGAGCCGAACAAGCCACCGTTAGCGTCGAAGCATGCAGCATACAAGATTGTGTCTTCTGTCTGGAAATAGTCAGAAATTGCAGCCTCCAACTCTTTGTGAATGTCCTGTGTTCCGCAGATGAAACGTACAGAAGACATACCGAAACCGCGGCGGTCCATCATGTTCTTGGCACCCTCGATAAGGCGTGGATGGTTAGACAAGCCAAGATAGTTGTTGGCGCAGAAGTTGAGCACCTCTTTGCCTTTCACCTGAATGGCAGCCTGCTGTGGGCTTTCGATAATACGCTCCTCTTTGTAGAGACCTGCCTGTTTGAGATTTTCCAGTGCTGTGCAGAGATGATCTTTGATTTTTCCGTACATGATTTGTCAGTTTTTAAATGTTATTATATCTGGTTATGTTAGAAACCTAATGAGAAGGTTTTTAGTGTGCTTATAGCTCACAGGGGAATGCTCCCCGTCTAAGATTACAAAATAACTCATTATTTTTTACATAGAGGGTAGTTTGAGTGTTATTTTTTATAAAAAATGTATTAAAAACAAATTTCTCGAAAATATGGTTTTTATATCATTTTTTTTTTGTTATTTTGCATCGCAAATAACACCTAAATCCACAAGTGACGGATGTATTGTAATAAGTAGTAGAAAATTATAACAATAAAAACAAACTTCAAAAATTATAAAAACTATTATGAAGAACATTTTGGTTATCGGTTCGACAGGACAGATAGGTTCTGAACTGACAAAAAAATTACGTTCAATCTACGGAAACAGCAATGTTGTAGCTGGCTACATTAAGGGTGCTGAGCCTACAGGCGAATTGGCCGAATCAGGTCCTATGGCTGAATGTGATGTAACAAACCCACAGATGATTTCGGATGTTGTAAGCAAGTACAACATTGATACCATTTACAATCTTGCAGCTCTGCTGTCTGTTGTGGCAGAGTCTAAGCCACGTTTGGCTTGGAAGATAGGTATCGACGGCTTGTGGAACATTCTTGAAATTGCACGCGAGCATAACTGCGCTGTATTCACTCCGAGTTCAATCGGTTCGTTCGGTCTGTCAACACCTAAGATGATGACTCCGCAGGACACTATCCAGCGTCCGCGTACTATATACGGTGTGTCAAAGGTTACTACAGAGCTTTTGAGCGACTACTACTTTAATAAGTATGGTGTTGATACACGTGCCGTACGCTTCCCTGGCGTTATCTCATATGTTACACCTCCGGGTGGTGGTACAACCGACTATGCTGTTGATATTTATTATTCAGCAGTTCGTGGCGAGAAGTTCGTTTGCCCGATTAAGGAGGGTACACTGATGGATATGATCTACATGCCGGATACTCTTAAGGCTGCTATCGACCTTATGGAGGCTGACCCGACACGTCTTGTACATCGCAACGCATTCAACATCGCTTCTTTGAGCTTCGGACCGGAGACAGTGTTCCAGGCTATCAAGAAGTATAAACCGGAGTTCGAAATGGAGTACAATGTCGACCCATTGAAGCAGAGCATCGCTGAGAGCTGGCCTGACCGTATGGACGACTCGTGCGCTCGTGAGGAGTGGGACTGGTGCCCGGCATACGACCTCGACTCGATGACAAAGGATATGCTCGAAAAGCTTACTATCAAGTTGAAGGGATAACAGGAATAGGAGCATAAACAAATATAATAAGCAGGAAATGCTGATTGTGGATTAAGAATTCCACTCTCGTATTTCCTGCTTTTTTATATATCAATATACTTTGTCAAGTATTATCAATTATTGCTGTCCGGTAAAACTTTTGCAAGCAATATTTTTATATATGAGTAACTTTCTATAGGAGGATATGGAAAGAGTAAAACAAAAGCGGACTTTACCTTTCCGCTACGCGCCGGTGACCGTTGGTTCAGCCCGCATTGTATGAGTTTGGACTTTACACCCTCCTCCTGTATATGTTAACCTCAAATCCGCAACCTATAAGGTTTAGTGGGATTTTGCTTGCAAAGCTATAAAAATCATTTTATTGTACAATATACGCACATCAGAGAGCGTAGAATCTCACTATATTGATAACCAAACCAATCACAAGGTGGAATCTATAGTTTGAGCTAAAAGAGCATTAGATAGCTCCATAATTGAAAAAATCCTCCAAAAGGAGTGAGTGTTCAAGCATGTTCATAATGCAAAGATACAAAATACTATGAAACTAAAAAAACTCCCCAGTATTTTTCCACTGAGCCCCCATATGTCAATTAAAAGATGCAAACATTCTTTTTTGAGGGTATAAAAACAAAGAAGACAGAACTTGAAAAAGTTCTGTCTTCTTGTGAGGTACCTAGCAGAGTCGAACTGCTCTACACGGTTTTGCAGACCGTTACCTAACCGATCGGCCAAGGTACCATAGGCTTGTTGCTTAATTGCGAGTGCAAAGGTAGGCATAATTTATGTAACCTCCAAATGTTTTTCAGACTTTTTCTTCAAAACATTCAAATTTCTTTGATTTTCCTATGTTCTTCATCTTTTTGTCCTTTATTTTGCCTTTCAATGCACATCCTTTGCATCCATAGCATCCGTTTTTGGCTTCTTTGAATGTCTTTATGATGCGCTGTATAATGTAGGTAATAACGAAAATTAGTATTATAAATACAAATATATATTGTATGATCATGATGTTGTGAGTTGCGTTATACGAGAAATGCTGCCCTTCTGCATTGGGCAAAAGGACAGCACTATAGATTTTTACCAATTATTCTACCAAGCGAAGATAGGATAGTTCTTCATAGTCTCGTTCACCTTAGCACGTACACGAGCGATTACCTCCTCGTTCTCGGGGTCATTGAGTACTTCCTCGATGAGTTCAGCAATGAGCACCATGAGGTCTTCCTTAGCACCACGTGTTGTGATGGCAGGTGTGCCGAGGCGTATACCAGAAGTCTGGAAAGCGCTGCGCGTGTCGTATGGCACCATATTCTTATTAACGGTGATGTCGGCTGCTACGAGAGCGTTTTCAGCCACCTTGCCTGTAAGTTCAGGATACTTGTCGCGCAGGTCTACAAGCATAGAGTGGTTGTCGGTGCCACCGCTTACGATGGTGAAACCACGCTTAATAAGCTCGTCTGCCAGAACCTTTGCGTTCTTCTGAACCTGCTTGGCCCACTCCTTGAATTCAGGCTTCAGAGCCTCGCCGAATGCTACTGCCTTAGCAGCGATAACATGCTCGAGCGGTCCGCCCTGCTGTCCGGGGAATACGGCTGAGTTAAGCAGCTGGCTCATCATCTTTGTTACGCCCTTAGGAGTCTTGAGGCCCCAAGGATTCTCGAAGTCCTTACCCATAAGGATGATACCACCGCGTGGACCACGGAGAGTCTTGTGAGTGGTAGATGTTACGATGTGAGCGTACTTAACCGGATTGTCGAGAAGTCCGGCAGCAATAAGACCTGCTGGGTGAGCCATGTCAATCATGAGCAATGCGCCAACCTTGTCGGCAATCTCACGCATGCGTTTGTAGTCCCACTCACGGCTGTATGCCGAGCCACCACCGATGATAAGCTTTGGTTTGTTCTCGATAGCAAGCTGCTCCATCTGGTCGTAATTAACGCGACCGGTCTCCTTGTCGAGGTCGTAACCAACGGCGTGGTACAGAATACCAGAAGTATTGACAGCCGAGCCGTGTGAAAGGTGGCCACCGTGTGCGAGGTTAAGTCCCATGAAGACATCGCCTGGCTTCAATACTGCGAGTAGCACTGCAGCATTGGCCTGTGCTCCAGAGTGAGGCTGTACGTTGGCATATTCAGCTCCGAAGAGTTTCTTGATACGTTCAATGGCGAGATTCTCCACTTCGTCGACAACCTGGCATCCGCCATAGTAGCGCTTGCCAGGATAGCCTTCGGCATATTTGTTTGTCAAGCATGACCCCATGGCCTGCATAACTTCGTCACTTACGAAATTCTCTGATGCAATGAGTTCGATACCCTTCAGCTGGCGCTGATGTTCTTTCTCAATAAGATCAAAAATAACTTGGTCTCTTTCCATTTGGTTTAGGTTTTAAAAAGTAATTGAATAGAATTTATTTTATACGAGTTTTACATCTTCCATGCACTGCTCTTTGTCGCAGTATCTGCACTTGATGATGCCGTGTGCTTTGTCTACAACGTTGAACACAGTCTGCATTGGCTCGTTGTTTGTAATGCACTTGGGGTTGTTGCAAAGTACGATGCCGCGCAACTCGTCAGGTGTCTCTACGGTCTTCTTCTCGACAACCTCGTAGTCCTTGATAATATTCAGCACTACGTTAGGGGCAACTACAGAGAGACGTGAAATCTCCTCGTCGGTGAAGAATCTGTCAGAGACCTTGATAATGCCCTTCTTTCCAATCTTGCTTGACGGATAGTTGTAGCCGATAGTTACCGGTACTGCCAGCTCTTGCAGTTTCAGCAGGTTTACAACCTCGTAAGTCTTTTCGGCTGGTATATGGTCGATGACGGTGCCGTTCTTGATGGCGGCAACCAGTCTTTCTTTCTTGTTGTTCATCGCGTTTATGGTATTACTTAATAATAGTTTTATCGTTCTTAACCTCGTCGAGTGTTATGCCGAGCACGTGGCTGAATATTGCCTCACGTGCAAACAGTCCGTTACCAGCCTGCTGTATGTAGTAAGCGTGAGGATTGTCGTCAACATCGTATGCAATCTCGTTGACGCGTGGCAGCGGATGCAGAATCTTCATGTTGGGTTTAGCCTTGCCCAACATTGAGTTCTTGAGGATGTATACGTTCTTGACGCGCTCATATTCCATCAAATCAGAGAAACGTTCCTTCTGTACACGTGTCATATACAGAATGTCGGCATCGGCAATGACGTCTTCGTTGAAGTCGGTGTGCTCTACGAACTTTATATCATGCTCCTTACAATAAATCTTGTATTCATCAGGCATTGCGAGCTCCTTAGGTGCTACGAAATGGAATGTAGGATTGAAATGGCGCATTGCTGTGATGAGCGAATGTACGGTACGACCATACTTAAGGTCGCCTACAAGATATATGTTAAGATTGTCAAGAGTGCCCTGGGTCTTATAGATAGAGTAGAGGTCGAGCAGACATTGTGATGGGTGCATGTGTGCACCGTCGCCGGCATTGACAATAGGAACGGGAGCTACTTCGCTGGCATATTGTGCTGCACCTTCTACAAAGTGGCGCATTACAATAACGTCGGCGTAATTAGACACCATCAATACTGTGTCTTTAAGTGTTTCTCCTTTCGATACGCTTGAAGCCTTGGCATCAGAGAAACCTATCACACGTGCGCCGAGTCGGTTGGCTGCTGTCTCAAAGCTGAGGCGTGTACGTGTTGACGGCTCAAAGAAAAGTGTCGCTACCACTTTGCCTTTCAGAAGCTCTCGGTTTGGATACTTCTCGAATTCCTGGGCCATCTCAAGGAGATACATGATTTTCTCTTTGGAAAGGTCGGCAATTGTTACGAAATCGTGTCTCATTTGTTTTATAGAATTAATGGTTATTCTTTTATTTGTGTGCTAAGGTAGTTATATTTTTTCAGATAAGAGTCAAATGAAATGTATTATTTATTCTTTTCTCACTTTTTTACCTTACCTTTGCAATCAAAAGAATAACTAATAGGACTCACTTTATCAGAATATATGCGAAAAGTTTTTATACATTTTCTATGGTGGCTGTTGGGCCTTACATTTTTAGGTAGTTCGTTGGCGTTTGTTGCTATATGGAACGGTTGGATAGGGTATATGCCTCCGATAGAAGATTTGCAGAATCCGATAAGTCGTTTTGCCACGCAGATATATTCGTCTGACGGCAAAGTGATTGGTACATGGAATTTCAACCGCGAGAACCGTATATGTGTGCCTTATTCCAATCTCTCGCCATATCTTGTGCAGGCATTAGTGGCAACCGAAGACGTGCGCTTTTACGACCATTCGGGCATTGACTTCATTGCTTTGAGCCGTGCCATAGTTAAGCGTGGACTATTAGGACAGACCAGTGCCGGAGGTGGTAGTACGATTACACAGCAGCTTGCCAAGCAGTTGTATTCGGATACAGCTGGCAGTACGTTGGAACGTCTGTTGCAGAAGCCAATAGAGTGGGTGATAGCTGTAAAGCTTGAACGCAACTATACGAAGGAGGAGATAATATCTCTGTATCTCAACTACTTCGACTTCCTGCATAATGCAGTGGGTATAAAGACGGCTGCCACTACTTATTTCTACAAGGATCCGAAAAACCTTACACTTGAGGAGGCTGCAACATTGATTGGACTTTGCAAGAATCCGTCGCTGTTCAACCCAGTGCGTTATCCAGAACGTTGCCGCGAACGTCGCAATGTGGTATTGGATCAGATGCGTAAGGCCGGATATATTACAGATGAACAATATCATAAGTCATGCGAACTGCCTCTTACACTCAATTTCCATCGTAACGATCACAAGGATGGCACAGCGCCATACTTGCGCGAGTTCTTGCGTGTGTATATGTCGGCAGAGCGTCCCGACCGCAGCAAATATCCGTCGTGGAACAAGCGTCAGTATGTGCTCGACTCAATAGCATGGGATACAGACCCACTTTATGGCTGGTGTAACAAGAACTTCAAGAAGGACGGAACTCCATACAATCTTAATGCCGACGGACTTAAGGTGTACACCACAATCGACTCGCGCATGCAGCGTTATGCTGAAGAGGCTGTGTATGGACATGTGGCACGCTATCTGCAGCCCGAATTCTTCAAGGAGAATAGGGGCAAATCTAACGCTCCGTTCACTTCGCAGCTCACAAAGAAGCAGGTGAATCAGATTATGGAACGTGCTGTGCTGCAGAGCGAACGCTATCGCATATTGAAGGCAAATGGCGCAAGTGATGAAGAAATACATAAGTCGTTCCATACTCCAACGGATATGTCTATATTCACATATCATGGCGATGTCGATACAACGATGACACCAATAGACAGCATTCGCTATGTTAAGTCTTTCCTCAGAGCAGGATTTATGAGTATGGACCCGACTACGGGTGCCGTAAAGGCGTACGTGGGAGGCTTGGACTATACACACTTCATGTATGATATGGTTACGGGTGGCCGTCGTCAGGTGGGTTCTACAATTAAGCCTTTCCTCTACTCGCTGGCTATGGAGAACGGATTCTCGCCATGCGATCTGGCTCCCAACGTGCAGCGGACTTATATGGTAGCAGGCAAGCCGTGGACTCCACGCAATACAAGCCATAAGCGTGCTGGAGAGATGGTCACGCTGAAGTGGGGACTTGCCCAGTCGAGCAACTGGATTTCGGCTTATCTTATGAGCAAGCTGAGTCCGCAGCAGTTCGTGCAACTCCTTCATGACTACGGCATCAACAATCCCGACATTCATCCCTCTATGTCGTTGTGCTTGGGCCCGTGTGAAATGACTGTAGCAGAGATGGTGAGCGCCTATACCACATTTGCCAATCATGGCATACGTACGGCTCCGATGTTTGTGAGCCGTATCGAGGACAATGAGGGCAATGTCATCACCAATTTCCAACCCCGTATGAATGAGGTGATAAGCGAGGAGAGTGCCAACAAGATGCTTGTGCTGCTCAAGGGAGTAGTCGATGGTGGTACGGCAGGCCGACTGCGCTATAAGTACAACTTCACGGGCGAGATAGGAGGCAAGACCGGTACTACCAACCGCAATAGCGACGCTTGGTTTATGGGATTCACCCCTCAGCTTGTAAGTGGCTGTTGGGTAGGTGGCGACGACCGCGATATTCACTTCGACTCAATGCGTATGGGTCAGGGTGCTACAATGGCGCTGCCTATATGGGCTTACTTTATGAAGAAGGTTTATCGTGACAAGACTCTGCCATACGATCCTAATGCCAAATTCGATTTGCCGGAAGGATTTGACGGTTGCTCGCATAATGCCGAGGACGACATGGAATATGGTATTGACGAAGTGTACGAATAATTAATAACAACTGACAGATGAAATATTTTGTAGCTAATTTCAAGATAGAATGTGAGGCTGAGCTTATGCAGCCTGCCCGTGAACTGTTGTCGGCTGCTGCCTGCGAGGCTGGCTTTGAGGCTTTTGAAGATACTGACGACGGACTGCTGGGTTATGTGCAGCGCCCTTTGTATAATAAGGAAGCTCTCGATGAGGCTATTGACGACTATATGCCAGAGGGTGCGACGGTGACATATGATGTGGAAGAAGTGCCCGATCAAGATTGGAATCAAGGTTGGGAAGAAGAGGGCTTTGAGCCAATAGGTGTCAGCGAGAACCTTATTATATATGATGCCAAGCATACTGATATGAATATGTTTGCAGGCAATGATGGTGTGATGCGCATCTTTATTGAAGCGCGCAACGCTTTTGGCACTGGTACTCATCAAACTACACGTATGATTCTGCGTCGTCTGCTTGGCATGAATTTGAATGGAAAGAAGGTGCTCGACTGCGGTTGTGGTACAGGCATTCTTGGTATTGTAGCTTCGCGTCTTGGTGCTGATAGAGTTTTGGGATATGACATTGACGAATGGAGTTCGGAAAATGCTAAGCATAATGCCTCGATCAATGGAGTGGGCAATTTGGATGTGATGTTTGGTGATGCGTCTGTACTTGACGTAGTGGATGAGGAGTTTGATGTAGTGATTGCAAACATCAACCGCAATATTCTGATAAACGATATGTCGGCATTCAAGCGTCATATGAAGACTGATGGATGTCTGATTCTTAGTGGATTCTATGAGTCGGACGTTCCGATGCTGGAAAAGGCTGCAATGGATAATGCCATGTCTTTGAAAGATGTTGTTACTGATGAAGAATGGGCTTGCGCCTTGTTTGAAGCTAATTAAGTATAGAATAATACCTATTTATAATAAATGCGATTAAGGTATATGGGTGTGTCGATAGCTTTATTGCTGTCGACACTTTGTTTTGGTCAGACGGATTCTGAAACAAATGGAGGCAATAAACGTTATCATGGCGATGGCATAGACAATGTATTGCAGTATGTGCCTACGGTGGCTGTATTTGGACTCAAGGCTTTGGGAGTAGAGTCGGAGAATTCATGGAAGAAACGCTTGACTATTTCGGCTGCTTCGTTTGTATTGAATGCTGGAGTGACGTATGCTTTGAAGCATTCTATACATGAGCGACGTCCTGATGGTACTGACAATCGTTCGTTTCCGTCGGGACATACGTCGATAGCTTTTTGTGGAGCCACAACTCTTATGCATGAGTATTATAGTGTATCGCCTTGGATAGGAGTGGCTGGTTATGCTGTAGCCACAACAGTGGCTGTCGACCGTGTTTGTCGCAACCGTCATAAATGTGGCGATGTGGTTGCGGGTGCTGCAATAGGTGTTGCTTCAGCCGAAGTGGGGCAACTGATAGGTAAACTTGTGTTTGGCAAGGAGAAAAAATGTGACGACGTTAGTTTGTCCGTATCGCCAGTTGGTTTTCAATTCAGATATAGCTTTAATTAAGAATCAAGCATCCATTTTGCTTGATTCTTTTCACCATACATTGTCCTGATTGCCTATCGTTAATTTTTTCATGTCGTAGAATGAGCCGTTATAGATGTTGAAGTCTACGTAGCTCTTAATGCCTGGAAGTCGGCCTACGTCGGTATGCTGCCAGAACTTCCATGCTCCTTTGTATTCCACCTTGTCGACATAATAGTGGGCAATCCAATATGGATAGTCGTCGAATACTGGTTTGCTTAAATACTTCTCCTTGAATTTATAATATGTGTAGATAATAGGCTTCACGTGATATTTATCCTCAACTATGTGAAGCCATGTCAGTATGTCGTGCTGAAAATCCTCAACCGAACGGTCGGCAGGTTTGTGTTCCACGTCAAGTACAGGAGGCAAATCGCCTTCTTCAAGACGTACTGTGTTCAGAAAATGATAGGCTTGTGAACGGGCCGACGATTTATTGCTCCAGAAATGATAAGCACCGCGTATGAATCCATATTCGCGAGCCTGGCGGAAATTATCCTTGAATTTATTGTCTACACGTGTTGAGCCTTCTGTTGATTTTATCATTATAAAACGCAAAGGACATCCCTCGATGCTGGCTCCACGCAGTTTGTCCCAATCTATGTCGCCCTGATAGTGCGAAATGTCAATGCCGTGGATTTCGTATCCTGCAGGATAGTTGGCATCGCCAAACAGTGCACGCCATCGGAAACCTGTAGGGCTTACAAGGAATGAGTAGAACAACCACACGTACAGACACACAACGGCAATGCCGCCTCCCCACCATGCTGCATGTGGATTGCGAGCGAGTAGGGCGCAAAGGGCTGACTGCTTCTTTGTGGCAGAAGTCTTGCGTGTAGTTTTCTTTCTTTTGTTTGTTTTGCGTGCGTGATACTGTTCACTCATAGTCTTTAATATAATCGCTTTGTGTGCAATGTTCTTAAACAGAGAGAGCAGAATGGTTGAAACCACTCTGCTCTCCATATTGTCTTTAACTCTGCATTAAGAGAGTTATAATAAGGCAATTGATTACTTGCCCTGCTCGAGCATCAGAGTCTTGGTAGGCTGATCGCAAACCTCTGACGGACCCCAGTACTGAACCGGACCCGGATAAACGTAGCAATCGTTCTTGGCCCACTCCTCGCGATGAGCAGCGAAGAACTTGAACGGAGCACCGTCGAGCTCTACAAGAGCCTTGCGGATAACTGGCTTGTCTGCACCGTTACGACGCTCAATGTTCATCATCATTGTGATAGGCACACCACCTGCAATCCACTCTGCGGCAGGAGCTGTAGTGTTCTTGATTACTGACATGTAGCCTGTCTTGCCGTTAGCGATGAGGCATGAAGCGTTGAAGCCGAGTGAGTAGCAGTAGTCAGCATCGTAGTTAGAAGGAGCTGCGCAACGTCCCTCGTAGCCGAAGAAGTGGTGCTGTGCAGCGAAGCTGCCATTGTACTTGCCCTCTTCCTTCCAAGCGTCGAGCTTCTTTTCTACCATGCGTGAGAGAAGCTTCTCAGTCTCGATGAGTGATACCTGAACGTTTCCGTGCGGGTCGCGGTCGAGGCAGAGCTGACGTGCAACGTCCTCAGGAAGCGACTCAAGAATAGCGAGGTTGTCCTTGGCGATAGAGTTCTTAACGAAAGCAATCTGCTCCTCAGCGTTGGCGAACTCACGTGACTCGCCGGTAGCAGGATCGGTAAGAACCTCGTTGAGCTCAGCGATAAGCTTCTTGATAGCAGGGATGAACTCGATAAGACCCTCTGGGATGAGTACTGTACCGAAGTTGTTGCCATCTGCAGCACGGTCGGCTACAGTCTTGGCGATATATGTTACAACGTCGTCGAGTGACATCTCCTTGTTCTCAATCTCCTCAGAGATGAGGCAAATGTTAGGCTGTGTCTGCAGAGCGCACTCAAGAGCGATGTGCGAAGCCGAACGGCCCATGAGCTTGATGAAGTGCCAGTACTTGCGAGCTGAGTTGCAGTCGCGCTGGATGTTGCCGATAAGCTCTGCGTATGTCTTGCAAGCTGTGTCAAAGCCGAATGAAGTCTCAATCTGCTCGTTCTTCAAGTCGCCGTCGATAGTCTTCGGGCAACCGATAACCTGAACGCCGTACTTCTTTGCAGCATAGTACTCAGCGAGTACGCAAGCGTTTGTGTTAGAGTCGTCACCACCGATGATAACGAGAGCCTTGATGCCGAGCTCGCGAAGAATCTCGATACCCTTCTCAAACTGCTCTTCCTTCTCAAGCTTGGTACGGCCAGAGCCGATGATGTCGAAACCGCCAGTGTTGCGGTAAGCGTCCATAATCTCCGAAGTAATCTCCATGTAGTTGTGGTCAACCAGACCGCCAGGACCGAGGATGAAGCCATAGAGCTTGTTCTCAGGGTTGAGAGCCTTAACGCCGTCGAAAAGTCCAGAAATTACGTTGTGGCCGCCAGGAGCCTGACCGCCTGAAAGAATTACACCAACATTGAAAGCTGGAAGCTCCTTCTTCTCGCCAGCCTCGAATGTGATGACGGGCATTCCGTATGTGTTGGGGAACAAAGCCTTGATGTCATCCTGGTTACCTACTGACTGTGTAGCCTCGCCTTCTACGGCCTTCACCGGTCCCTGAAGAGCCTTGGGCAATTTGGGCTGATAAGCAGCTCTTGCAATCTGCAATGCACTAATTTCCATTTGATGTTAAAAATTAAAAAGTATGTATTATTGAAATAAAATCTACCTTTATATTATTTCGTGCTGCAAAAATACGCTTTTTCTGTGACATAATGAAAATATTGGATGGAAAACTTTATTCTATTACATTTTTTATTGATATTACTTGTCGCGTATTCTTTTTTTTTCTATCTTTGGCAAGAAATTATCAAAAATCATAAAAGGAATTATGGCTAATAAACGAATCTTAAAACGAAAAATCAATTACGTATGTAGCGAACTTTTTTCAGAGGTAGTGGCTGCATCTTATTCAATAAAGGCTGACGATGAAAACGTAAAGGCCTTACTCACTTCTATTTTGGTAATTCACAACGACTATATCCGCCGCGTGTCGCACGTAGAGCCGGGAATGTCAGCTTCTGAATTCTTCAAAGACCTTATTACAAAATTCAACAAGCAAGTATCTGAAATCATCGACCAGATTTCAAACTTTGAGTAAATTAGCTTGTTAGATATTAATATCTGGTTAAGAAAATAAAGAAATAATGAGTTTATTGCAACGTTTTTGCAGAACGGTGCTCTACAAGCGCATGCATTGGCGTGCTGAAATAAGTGTAGAGTTTCCCGAAAAATACATCTTGTGTCTTGCGCCCCATACGAGCAACTGGGACTTTATAATGGGTCTGCTTTACTCGCGTGCTGAGAATTTGAAAATCAACTTCCTTATGAAGAAAGAATGGTTCTTCTGGCCTTTGGGCGCTTTCTTCCGTAGCATAGGCGGAATACCCGTCTATCGTGGCAAGCATACAAGTATGACCGACGCTTTGGCCGAGACGGCACGCAACACTCCTAATTTCCGTCTGTGCGTCACTCCCGAGGGAACCCGTTCGCTCAACCCCGACTGGAAGAAGGGATTCTACTTCATTGCCTTGAAGGCTAATATCCCAATTCTGCTCTATGGACTCGATTTCGAACGCAAACTAATAGAGTGCAAGCACGTGCTTGTGCCGACAGGCGACGTTGAGGCTGACATGAAAATGATAAAGACCTACTACAAGGATTTCAAGGGAAAGAAGCCTGAACTCTTCACCGTCGGAGACATATAAAATATGTGTGACGAACTGTTCGCATACAGTATCAAGAATGTAGTCCTTTTGCAATGTAAAAGGGCTACATTTGCAATGTAAAAGGGGCTCTTTTGAATGCTAAAAGTTGTCCTTTTGAACGCCGGAAGTTGTCCTTCTAAAGGTATAAAGTTGTCCTTTTGAAGGACCGGACGACAACAATAGAAAATTCATATAATTAGAGTTGCAAAATGAACCGAGTTCTATCCATACTATTCTGTGCCTTTTCAATGGTTGCAGTTCCGTCTGTGGCTGGCAGCAACAAGATGCTGTCAAATGAAAAAGTGGGTACTATTCTGAAAAACTATGTTCTGCAGAGCAGAGCTAAGAATGTCCATTTTCAGGCACAGCCTTATCTTGAGAAGTTTAGTGTGGACGAGCGCAGCCGCGAATTGAAAGTCTTTATCAGTCCGTCGTTTGCGACTCAAGAGTTCACCGAAAAGTCAGTAAAGTTCTATTACAAACGATTGTCCAGAGCTCTGCCCAAACCTTACAACAAGTATTCGCTCAGCATTGTGGCTGCAGGATTGCCCATAGAACAACTCGTGGCAGGGGCTAAGGTTAACAGTACTGGCGTTCCATCAGCATGGGGCAAGATTGAATATGATGGTGCTCCATGGGTTTATGATGAGTCGAAGCCTTACTTTATCTCGCATGGACTGTTTGACCGGCATATCTCATTATGGGCCTCGCACGGTATGTTTTATGACACACAGAAGTCGTGTTGGCGTTGGCAACGTCCTAACTTGTTCTGTACCACAGAGGACCTTTTCACCCAGACCATAGTTGTACCCTATCTAATCCCGATGCTTGAGCGTGCCGGTGCTGTTGTCTATACTCCGCGCGAGCGTGACTGGCAGAAGAATGAGGTGCTGGTAGACAACGATAATGGTAGGGGATATGTAGAGGATGACGGTCGTGAGAAGTGGCGTACAGCCCAAGCTAAGGGCTTTGCCCCGCGCAATGGAGTCTATCGTGACGGAGAGAATCCCTTCCTGCAGGGCACTGCTCGACAGGTGCGCACAGTGCGCAAGGGGCATGAATCGTGGGCTTCGTACCAACCTCAGATTCCGCAAGCCGGACGTTACGCTGTATATGTGAGTTATCAGACCCTGCCAAACAGCGTGTCTGACGTGCAATACATAGTGTGCCATAAGGGGCAGCGCACTCTGTTTCGGGTCAATCAGCAAATGGGTGGAGGCACATGGGTTTATCTTGGCACGTTCGATTTCGATAGTGGCAGCAGCACCGACAACCGTGTGATAATCACCAACCTTTCCGACCATAAGGGCGTCATAACAACCGACGCTGTGCGTTTTGGCGGAGGTATGGGCAATGTGCAGCGCTATGGCGTCACGAGCGGAATGCCACGTTGTCTGGAAGGTGCCCGTTATAATGCACAATGGTCGGGCGCACCTTATAGTGTTTATGGTGGAAAGAATGGTACTGATGACTATTCCGACGATATCAATTCACGCTCGAATATGGCCAACTGGCTTGCAGGAGGTTCGGTTTATGTGCCGACACGCGAAGGCAAGAAAGTGCCTATCGAACTATCGCTTGCCGTGCACAGCGACGCCGGCTACACATCGGTGCCAGACTCTATAATCGGTTCGTTGTCTATATGTACTACCAACTTCAATGACGGCCGACTGAATAGTGGAATCTCGCGAAGGACATCGCATGACTTCGCCGAACAACTACTTGAAGGTTTGCGTCGTGACTTGACGTTCAAGTTTGGCAAGTGGACACGCCGCTATCTGTGGGACCGTAATTACAGCGAGACCCGTCGTCCGGAGGTTCCTTCGGCGATAATCGAGACAATGTCGCATCAGAACTTTGCCGACATCCGACGTGGACTTGATCCCAACTTCAAGTTCACAATGGCACGTTCGCTATATAAGACCATACTGCGCTACGTCAGCAGCAATCATTCCCGTCCGTGCATTGTTCAGCCGTTGCCGGTTGACAATTTCCGTATAGCGAACATCGGAAACGGTCAGTTGCGCCTTTCGTGGCTTCCGGTCAAGGACGAGCAGGAGCCAACATCTGTGCCAACAGCTTATAATGTATATGTGGCACAAGGCATCGGCGGATTTGATAATGGTCGTATGGTGTGTGGCAATTCGTTTGTGATAGATGTGCAGCCAGGCGTAGTGTACAAGTTTCGTGTCGCAGCAGTGAATAGGGGAGGCGAGAGCTTCCCTTCAGAGACATTGGCGGCTTGTCTGTCGTCTAATCCATATGCCAAGAACATACTCGTAGTCAATGGATTCAAGCGTCTTTCGGGTCCGGCTGTAGTAGATAATGAAACGCAGCAGGGCTTTGATTTGGATGCCGATATTGGTGTTTCTTATGGACTGACTGCAGGGTGGAACGGTCGTCAGCAATGTTTCGACCGTAGCCGTGCCGGAAGTGAAGGGCCTGGAGCAATGGGCTATTGTGGCGATGAACTTGCAGGCTTCTTTGTTATGGGCAATCAGCAGAACGAGTCGGTTTGTCATGTCGAGAATATTGCTACGGCAGGCGATTACAACGTTGTGAGCAGTTCACTTGAAGCGTTGGAGAACGATTTTACCAAACCTTCGGATTACGATGTTATGGACATAGCCTTTGGCTTGCAGAAGGACGACGGCCACTCGATGGTTCGCTACAAGACATTCACGTCACGACTACGCAACCAACTGAAAACGTTTGTCAGCCGTGGCGGACGTGTAATGGTAAGCGGAGCTTATGTGGGTAGCGACATGCAGCGTGATGACGAGCGCCGCTTCCTTTCCGACGTAGTAAAGGTTTCGTACGAACGTTCAGACCGCACTCGGACCAATAATATGGTGAATGGATTAGGAATCAATTTTGACATTATCCGTAATCTGAATTCGTCTCATTACGCAGCAACGTCGGTCGACGTAATGCATCCTTCAGTTTCATCTGCATTCTGCGCAATGCAGTATGCTGACGGCTCAAGTGCTGCAGTAGCTTATGATGGCGGCGATTACAAGAGTTTCGTTATGGGCTTCCCCTTTGAGTGTATCAACAATATGAAGGCACGCCTACAGGTGATGAAAGCCGTAATGGACTTTCTTGTCAAGCGATAAAAATATAAGACTAATAACTTTAAAAAACTAATGATTATGTACAAAATTCAGGCAAATGCATCAGGCACAAGAAGTATTGAAGTAAGTGACTTGCATCTTGAAACTCTTCAAAAATACACTCTTCTTGACAGCTTGGTTGACAGTAACGGTATTATTGATGAGGCAGTGCTCGACAAGCTTAAGCTTAATGTGCGCTCATTGCTGGAGTCGTCTGGCATTAGCGACAAGAACTTGCTCGACCTTTGTCTTGACGTGATTTACAATAATAACATGAAGGCTATCGGCTTGTCTAATCTTGTAGCGCTCTATAAGGAGTGGGAGAAGAACAAGCCGGCAGAGAACGAGGAAGTTGAACAAAATTAATTAACACGTAAAGTATATACAATGAAAGAATATAGGCTCACCGATTGGCTGCCTACTACCAAAAAGGAAATAGAAATCCGAGGATGGGATAGCGTTGACGTTATCCTGTTCTCGGGCGATGCGTATGTTGACCACCCGTCGTTTGGCGCTGCTGTTATTGGACGCACGCTGGAGTCGGCAGGCTACAAGGTGGCAATAGTGCCACAGCCCGACTGGCACGGCGATTTTCGCGACTTTAAGAAGCTGGGACGTCCAAATCTCTTCTTCGGCATTGCTCCGGGATGTATGGACTCAATGGTCAACAAGTACACAGCAGGCAAGCGTCTGCGTTCGGAAGATGCCTATAGTCCTGACGGTCGTCACGACTGCCGTCCGGAATATCCTACCATTGTCTATACTAAGATTCTAAAGCAACTCTTCCCCGATGTGCCTGTTGTGCTGGGTGGTATTGAGGCTTCGCTTCGTCGACTGACGCATTATGATTACTGGAAGGACGGACTGCAGAAGTGTATACTCTGCGATTCGGGTGCCGACATGATAATCTACGGAATGGGCGAAAAACCTATTCTGGAACTCTGTAGTCAGCTCAGCGAAGGTAAGCACATAGCCGAGATTCGCAATGTTCCACAGACCGTCTATCTGGCAAAGGAGGATGAAATTCCTGGCGGAATAATCTCTGACGACATTGTTCTGTACAGTCATGAGGAATGTCTGCGCAATAAGAAGGCTGAGGCCGACAATTTTCGTCATATAGAGGAAGAGTCTAACAAGATGCACGCACAGCGTCTGCTACAGGAGGTTGACGGCAAGTATGCCGTTGTCAATCCTCCTTATCCACCGATGACATCCGAAGAACTCGACCACTCGTTCGACCTGCCATACACCCGTCTGCCTCACCCTAAATATAAGGGCAAGCGCATTCCAGCTTACGATATGATTAAGTTCTCGGTCAATCTGCATCGTGGATGCTTTGGTGGTTGCGCCTTCTGTACAATCAGTGCTCATCAAGGCAAGTTCATAGCTTGTCGTTCGAAGGAGAGCATTATAAAGGAGGTGAAGAAGGTGATAGAAATGCCCGACTTCAAGGGCTATCTTTCCGACCTGGGCGGACCCTCGGCAAATATGTATGGAATGCACGGCAAGAACCCGAAGGCGTGTGCGGTGTGCAAGCGTCCATCGTGCATCAATCCGCAGATTTGCCCCAATCTCGTCACCGATCATACTCCGCTGCTTGAGATTTACCATGCCGTTGATGCTCTTCCTGGCATAAAGAAGAGTTTCATAGGTAGTGGTGTGCGCTACGATTTGCTACTGCACAAGAGTAAGGAGGAGAAGTGGAATGCTGCTGCTCGCCAGTACACACGCGAACTTATCTGCAAGCACGTGAGTGGACGATTGAAGGTGGCTCCTGAACATACGTCGGATGCGGTGCTGAAACTTATGCGCAAGCCTTCATTCAAGCTTTTTGAGGAGTTCAAGCGCATCTTCGACAAGATAAATACCGAGGAGAATTTGCGTCAGCAAATAATTCCTTACTTTATCAGTTCACATCCGGGCTGTCGTGAGGAAGATATGGCAGAGTTAGCAGTCATTACAAAGCGCCTTGACTTCCATCTGGAACAGGTGCAGGACTTCACGCCTACGCCAATGACTGTAAGTACGGAGACGTGGTATTCGGGTTATGATCCTTATACTCTCGAACCCGTATTCTCTGCCAAGACTCCGCGCGAAAAGCTTGCCCAGCGCCAGTTCTTCTTCTGGTATAAGCCTGAAGAGCGTCGTGGCATTGAGCAGGAATTGCGCCGCATAGGTCGTCCCGACCTTATACAGCAGCTATATGCTGGTGTGCCTGCTCCCAATCAAGGACGCAACTTCGGCAATAACCGTCGTCCCGAGTTTGAACGTCAGCAATTCGAACGTGATGTTCAGCCAAGAGAGAAGAATCGTCGTGGACATGAGAAGCCGTCAACCCAGTGTGATGGCTATGGCAAGCAGCGTAATTATTCGGGCGGAAAATATGGTGGCGGAAAAGGCTATAACGCTGGTGGCAATTATGGTGGCAAGGCTAATGACAATAGTCGTGGTGCAGCAGCCCGTAAGGATAATGGCCGCAATGCAAGAAGAAAATAATAAAAAAGAAACGGCGGACTCCCGTCCGACGCGCAGGTCAACACATAAGTTGTGGCTTACTGCTGCGCGTCGGACGGGAGTCTGCCGTTTCGATTATTTAGAATTCGAATTTCTCCAGTTTCAATCCGTTTTTGGTGAGAGCTTCAATCTTGGGCACCAAGTCGGTGAAATGAGCCGAGGCGATATGTGCCTTCAACACTTCCTCGTCCTTCCATGTTTCGCAGAACATCATCACCAGTGGGCGTGTAGCACTTGTGAAGAGGTCGTAAGATACGCAGCCTTCATCATTGCGCGATTTGTTTACAAGTTCTGTACCGAGAGTTTTTACAGCGTCAATGCTGGCGTTGTCTTTTACTTCGAAAAATGCATTCAGTCTAATCATAATATTGATTTTTTAATAGGGTTGTACAATCAATGATTTAGTTATAAATACAACCGCTAAGTTATATATTTTTGTTGAGCTATAAAATTTTTATGCGTTAAATTTATATATTTATTATTTTATCAACTTGTTTTAGAAAGTTATAAAAAAGAAATTGCGGGCAATCAATCGACTGCCCGCAACCAACACAAAAACTAAACTAGACTTAACTAAGCTAATCTAAGGCTCTCACGAGTCCCAAATTATCATGTGCAAAGATAGTCATAATTCTTGAAATAATACCCCCCCCCATCTTGAAAAAATGGCTAAGAAGTATGAAAAATATCACAATGTGTGTTAAAATTCTTCTTTAATACTGTTGTTCACCATAATATAGTCCAAAATAGCCATGGCGGTCATGGCTTCAACTACCGGAACTGCACGTGGCAACACGCATGGATCGTGCCGTCCGCGTGCACAGAGCGAGGTCTTGTTGCCTTCCTTGTCTACGGTAGGTTGCTCTTGAAGGATAGTTGCAACAGGTTTGAATGCCACTCTGAAGTATATGTCTTCGCCATTGCTAATACCTCCTTGTATTCCACCGCTATGGTTTGACATTGTGTGTATTGTACCGTTGTCGGAAGTGAAAATATCGTTCTGTTGGCTTCCTCTTGATGTTACACAATCAAAGCCTTCACCTATTTCGAATCCCTTAGCGGCATTAATGCCAAGCATTGCAGCACCGAGTACTGCGTGCAGCTTGCCGAATTCCGGTTCGCCTATGCCCACTGGACAACCTTTCACTACGCATGTTATAATGCCTCCAATTGTGTCGCCGGCCTCCTTCACCTCGCTTATGAGGTGTTCCATCTTTGTGGCAGTGTCGGCATCAGGACATCTTACGATGTTGCTTTCGGTCAATGAGAGGTCATATTTTCTGTAGTCGCGGTCGAGAGCTATGTCGCCCACCTGCGACGTATACGCTGTTATGCTGACGCCAAGTTTTCTCAGTACAAGCTTAGCCAATGCTCCGCCCACGCAACGGCTTATTGTGATGCGTGCCGATGAGCGTCCGCCACCTCTATGGTCGCGTATGCCATACTTGCTTGTGTATGTGAAGTCGGCATGTGATGGGCGGAACACCGAACGCATGTTGTCGTAGTCGTTAGAGTGCTGATTGGTGTTGCGCACTACAAATCCTATTGGGCAGCCGGTTGACTTTCCCTCAAACACACCGCTGAGAAACTCCACTTTGTCCGGTTCGTTGCGCGATGTTGTTATCTTGCTTTGTCCTGGACGTCGGCGGTTGAGTTCTTCCTGAATGAAGTCCATGTCGATGTCTACTCCCGCAGGCATTCCGTCCACAACGCCGCCTATAGCAGGGCCGTGGCTTTCGCCGAATGTGGTCAGCGTGAAAAGGTTTCCAAATGTATTTCGCATAATTAGATTATTTGCTTGGCTTCCGTATTCTTGTCGAAAGCAGGGTTTGTTTTATTCTATATTAGTGGCAGTGTCCGCAGCATCCGCCCTCTTTCGAGTGCTTCTCGTCGTGGTGTCCGCATCCGCCTTCGCCTTTGCAACCACCTTCATTCTCGCATCCGCTGCAGTGGCCACCGCAACCGCCTCCGTTCATATGGTTGAGCAGAGTCTGGATTTCGTCGTTTGTAGCTTCGCGGTTCTCGATAACGTAGCCCTTGAAGTTGAGCTTGTTGCCAGCGAGTGGGTGGTTGAGGTCTACCTTCACCTTGTCAGCACCGATTTCCATAACCTTTGCGATGAAGAAGTTGCCATCCTCGTTCTTGAGAGGAATCTGTGCTCCCTTGAAGATGTTCTTGCTGTCGAAGTGTCCGTCAACGGTGAACATCTCCTTGTTCAGTTCAATTACTCGCTTCGGATCGTATTCGCCAAACGACTTGTCTTTGTCCAATTCGAAGTCAAACTTCTCACCGCGTCCCAGATTCTTCAAGATATCTTCGAAAGCGTCAAGAGCAGTGCCAAAGCCAGTGATGAATACGAAAGGCTGCTCCTGAGTGGTTTCCTCTACGAGGTTACGTTCGCCATTCTCGTTGATAGTGAAAAGCTGATAGTGTGCAGCAATAAGTTTGTTTGTCTCTTTTTCCATTTTTATATTATTTTGTTTTTTATATTATTTCAAACAAATTGCACATAAATAGTGCAAAGATAGTACAAAGATAGTGCAAAGGTACGATATTTTTATTTGATAAATTTCCTTTATATCTTATTTTTATATACTTTTGCAGCATATAATAACAACAAAAATGTTTTTAGAGTTATGAAAAAAGTAAAATTTGTATTGATGGCACTTGTTGCCGCCATTGTTGTTTCATGTGGTACGACACGTACTGTGCCTATTACAGGTCGCAAGCAGAACATCCTTGTATCTGACGAGCAGGTTCTTTCGCTTAGCAATCAGGAATACACCAATTATATGAAGTCTGCCAAGATTTCTACCAATGCCGCCAATACCGCAATGGTGAAACGTGTAGGTCAGAAGCTTGCCACAGCCGTTGAGGCTTATCTCAGCAATCACGGATTGGCATCTGAGATAAATCAGTACAGGTGGGAATTTAATCTTGTTCAGGACAAGAGCGCCAACGCTTTCTGCATGCCAGGTGGCAAGATTGTGGTTTACGAAGGTCTGCTGCCTTACACTCAGAACGAGGCGTCGCTTGCCATCGTTCTCGGGCATGAGATTGCTCACGCAGTGGCAAAGCATTCTGCCGAGCAGATGAGCAAGCAGATAAAGAATCAGTACGGCACCCAGATTCTTGGCTCGGTGCTTAATGCCGCCGGTGTCAGCTCGTCTACCACACAGTTGGCACAGATTATAGCCCAGAAGGGATTACAGTTCAGAAGTCTGAAGTATTCGCGCGACAACGAGACCGAGGCCGACCGTATGGGACTCATCTTTGCAGCAATGGCAGGCTACGATCCCAATGTGGCTGTTAGTTTCTGGCAGCGTATGTCGCAGGGCAATAACAGCAATCAGAGCGACATGTTCAGCGACCACCCCTCTGACGCCAAGCGTATTGCAGCCATCAAGCAGGAGTTGCCTGAGGCTTTGACCTACTACAATCCGCCAAAGACCACTGTCAAGAAGACAACTTCAACAGCAAAGAAAACTGTACGTAAAACTACAACGAGAAGGAAATAAACTTATTTTCGCTTCGTTTAATCCAATTTTTTGCAGTATCTTTGCATCTCAATTGGAAACAGTGCTTCGGTTCTGTCGCTGCTGTGCGTATGTGCAGGAGAGGAAAGTCCGGGCAGCATAGGGAACCCCACTTCCGAAAGTAGAAGCTGTCGGCGACGGCAGGTGTCGGTAGAAGAAAACAACCGCCACACCTTCGTGTGTGGTAAGGGTGAGAAGGTGGTGTAAGAGACCACCAGCCGGTGGGCGATCATCGGGCTGTACCATCTGGGGGCTGCAAGTTCATGTATACCATCGTTTGAGGGCGTCCCGTCCGATTTCCTTTCGAGGATACGGTGGAGGGTAGAATGCTAGAGACGCAGGGCGACTTGCGTAGTAGATAAATGACAGAAGGCTCTTGCGTCAGTAATGGCGCACGAGAAACGGAACCCGGCTTATAGAGGCACTGTTTCCATTCTTTTTCTTTTTTATTTAATCGATAAACGCTGATTTATCAAATTGATAAACACGGACAATTGGTTTGCTTCGGCATTCCGGTTGTCCGTGTTTTCATTTTATGGTCGGAACGGATAGTTTTTTATTCGCATCTTTTGCAAATATTGTTGCCAAAAGTAATAATTGTGAATATTTTTGTGAATTATTATAGCATAATTACTTGTTTTTGCGCCGATTCGGTGATAAAATCGACATTTTAACAATGTAAAATCTATTAAACGAGATTTTATTAGTAATTTTGCAACACATTTTTAATAAAATAAATATGATCTATAACATAATGTTGTGAAACGTATAGAAAATATTGGTGAAGAGTCACTGATTTCTTTATTGTTTTTACAAATCAAAAAAAGGATAATAATTAATAAACATTTTATAATCAACAATTGAAACAAACAAGATGAGAAGATTTTCCCTATTGCTTGTCTCTCTGATTGTGTTGACTGTACAAACAGCCTTGGCGCAGAATTTCAGCGTCAAGGGAACGGTCGTGTCTGCTGAAGACAACGAACCGCTGATTGGTGCAACAATACTTCAAGAGGGTACAACGAATGGTGTTGTTACCGACATTGACGGCAACTACATCATCGAGGTAAAGGGTGCATCTAAGGCTACGCTCGTGATTTCATATCTCGGCACGGTTACTCAGAAGCATCCTGTCAATGCACAGACGCGCACGCTTAACGTGAAGCTGTCTTCCGATTCCAAAGTAACGGATGAGGTAGTAGTAGTAGCGTATGGTGTACGTAAGAAGGGAACCATTGCGGGTTCCGTTTCGTCTGTGAAGTCTGAAAAGATTGAGAATGTCCCAGCTGCCAGCTTCGACCAGGCTTTGCAAGGACAGAGTACTGGTTTGCAGGTCATCAGTTCGTCGGGTGAGCCTAGCAAGGCGGCTACTTTCCAGATTCGTGGTACCAACTCTATCAACTCGGGCAAGTCGCCGCTCTTTATTCTGGACGGTGTGCCCATTTCAAGTTCCGACTTCAACACCCTCAGTCCTAACGACATTGAGAGCATCTCAGTGTTGAAGGATGCTTCGTCTACCTCTATCTATGGTGCACGTGCAGCCAATGGTGTGGTTGTAATCACATCTAAGCGTGGTCTGTCGTTTGACAATGCCAAGATTACTCTTCGTGCCCAGTACGGTTTCTCTGAGTTGGCTCAGAACAACTGGATGATGATGAACACCGACGAGCGCATACAGTTTGAGAAGGAAGTCGGTCTGGATGCCGGCAAGGACTACAACCTCCTCTCGAAGGTTAATGTCAACTGGCTCGACGAGGTGTTCAACGACCGTGCTCCGCTTCAGAGCTACGAGCTTTCGGTCAATCGTGCCACCGATCGTTTGAACTATTACGTGTCAGGTGGATTCTACGACCAGGACGGTATTGCACAGAATTCTACCTTCCGCCGTTACAATCTTCGCACCAATGCCGATGTCAAGGCAAGCAAGTGGCTGAAGATAGGCACCAACACAATGGCTGCTTACGAGGAGGCACAGCAGGCCGACGATGGCAGTTACACCACCGTTACTCCTATTTCTGCCTGCCGCTTCATGCTGCCTTACTGGAGTCCGTATGCCAAGGACGGTAGTCTGGCTTCGCTCGCCAAGGGCGATTGGGCTGGCACAAGCGAGAACCCTATTGTGTACATGGGCAAGAACCCTATCAAGAACAAGAAGTATAAGGTGCTCTCTACGATGTACGCCGAGATTTATCCTATTGAGAATCTTACAATCCGTACTCAGTTCGGTGCCGATTTCACTCATTCTACAGCGTTCCTCCAGTCGTTCCCAAGCCTTTCGTCAAACAACGGCCAGGGTACAGCGGCTCGTCAGAGCAACGACGCGCTCAGTCTCACTGAGACCACAACAGCCAACTATCGCTTCAATTTGGGCGAGAGTCATGCTTTCAATGTGATGTTGGGTCAGGAGGCTGTCAACTATCACTCTGAGGGATTCAACGTTTACACCAAGGGTCAGACCAGCGACCTTCTGACAAACGTGTCTTCTGGTACACGTGCCAGCCGTTGGGCAGATTCTTCGTCTGATTACTCATACATGTCATTCTTCATGCGTGGCGAGTACAACTACAAGGAGCTTTACTATGCCGACTTCTCTCTGCGTACCGATGCTTCTTCACGTTTCGGTAAAGACCATCGTTGGGGTACCTTCTGGTCGCTTGGATTCATGTGGAATGTCAAGCAGACCGATTGGCTGAAGGAAATGAACTGGTTAAGCAATGCTCAGATTGCAATCAGCACCGGTACTTCGGGCAACTCAGAGATTCCCAACTATTATCACTTGGCACTCGTGTCGGGTGGTGCCAACTACGACGACACTGCAGGCTTCTTCCCTTCGCAGAGCGGCAACGAGGAGTTGGGCTGGGAGTCGACATGGGCAAACAACTTCGCCCTTCGTCTCGGATTCCTCAATCGCATCAACTTCAGCTTTGAGGCTTACTACAAGCGTACTTCTAACATGCTTATGCGTGTGCCTGAGTCATATACAGTTACTGGCGAGGGCTATCGTTGGAAGAACGTGGGCGTTATGGCCAATAAGGGTATTGAGTTGAGCGCTGATGGCGACATCATCCGCACACGCGACTTCACATGGAACGTGAGCGCCAACGTATCTTATAATCAGAACCGTCTGAAGGAACTCTACAATGGCGTTACCGAGTATGTCAACTCAACCACAGGTTTGAAGTACGTAGTAGGCCACTCTGTCAGCGAGTTCTATCTCAACCGTTACGCCGGTGTCAACCCAGCCAATGGCGAGCAGCTCTGGTACGACAAGAATGGCAACATCACCAACGAGTTCCGCGAGGGCGACAAGGTGATGACCGGCAAGACCTACGATGCACCTTGGATGGGTGGTTTCGGCACCAGCCTCCGCTGGAAGGGCTTGCAGCTCTCAGCCCAGTTCAGTTGGATTGGCACACGCTACGTCATCAACAACGACCGCTTCTTCGAGGAGAGCGGCATCATGTTCGGTACTGCCTACAACCAGTCGAAGCGCTTGCTCTACGACCGCTGGAAGCAGCCAGGTGACATCACCGACATTCCTCGTTGGGGTGAGGTGATACAGCTCGACGACCGCTTCCTTGAGAATGCATCGTTCCTCCGTCTGAAGAATCTCAGCCTGTCGTATTCACTGCCACAGAGCCTGTTGCGCAAGAGCAAGTTCTTCACCATGGCACGCATCTATGGTCAGGCACAGAACCTCTTCACCATCACCGGTTTCAACGGTCTTGATCCTGAGGTTTCTTCGAATATTTACCAGGCACAGTATCCGGCATCACGCCAGTTCACTCTGGGTGTGGAACTGCAATTCTAAATAAGAAAGGAGATTACAAAAATGAATATCAATAATATAAAGACATGTGTGCTGTCGGCAATACTCGCCCTCTCTATGTCTTCTTGTCTTGACAAGTATCCTGAGGATTCAATCCGCATGGACGAGGCTGTCAATACAGTAGAGGATGTGGACAAGCTAGTGATAGGTATCTACGACAGCTTCAAGAGCAGCGCCTTGTATTCTGGCAATCTTACCATTTTGCCCGATTTGCAGGCCGACTTCGTGTTCTGCGTGAAGGGCTACTCTAATGCCTATGGCGACATCTATCGTTGGAAGGACATCAAGGCCACCAACACCGACATCGAGGCTGTTTATGCCGACCTCTACGGCGTCATCAACCGATGCAACTTCTTGCTCGACAATCTCGACAAGGTGAGAGCCAACACCAATAGCGACAAGCTTCTCGACAAGTTGGAGCAGTATGAGGGCGAGGCACGTTTTGCTCGTGCCTTGGCTTACTCTGAGCTCATCAAGTGCTACTGTAAGGCTTACGACAGCGACGAGCAGGCAGCCAGCGAGCTTGGCGTAGTGCTTACCGAGCATTATCATGGCAACGAGCTTCAGAAGCGTGCCAGCCTGAAGGAGTCGTACGAGTTTGTACTTGCCGACCTCGACAAGGCAGCCGAATATCTTAAGGTAGACGACGACTTCACCGGAAGTCTTTACAACGAAATCTACTTCAACGAGTACACCTGCCATGCTTTGCGTGCGCGCGTATCATTATATATGCATAAGTACGACGATGCTATCAAGTACGCATCGAAGGTTATCAGCAGCAAGTACTACACATTGGAGAAGGCTTCTTCCAACACCTATTCAAATCAGGTGAAGGATTACAAGTACATCTGGACCTATGGCGACTCGCGCGAGGCAATCTGGAAGGTAGGATTCACAATCAATAGTTATGGTGGCGCCCTAGGCACCATCTTCGACAACTTCAACTACGTGACTTACCGTCCCGACTATGTGCCTGCAACATGGGTAATCAACTCGTTCGACAACAACGACCTTCGTGCTGCTGCCATCTTCACCACTCGTGTCACAGGCTATGAGCACGGACTGCAGTGGCCCTTGTTGAGCAAGTATTTTGGCGATGCCACCTTCTTGAACAACAATATCCTGCACGTACATCAGCCAATGGTGTTCCGTCTCTCGGAGATGTATCTGGTTCGTGCTGAGGCTTACGCTATGAAGGGCGACTACACCAAGGCTGGCAAGGACATCACAACACTCCGTTCTGCCCGCTACTCGTCTTACGGTGGCAACACATCGCTCAGCGAGAGCAACGCCCTGAAGATAATCGAGGGCGAGCGTGTCAAGGAACTCTACATGGAAGGCTTCCGTCTGAACGACCTCAAGCGTTGGCACAAGGGATTCGAACGCAAGATAGCCGACCAGCCCGCAGCCAACTTCGTACAGAGCGACCTCAAGGTAGAGAAGGACGACGCCTTCTTCGTATGGCCAATTCCGCAGCACGAGCTTGAGTCGCCGGGTTCGCAGATTGAGCCTAATGAAAGTAACAAATAAAATAAAGAGACGATCATGAAGAAAATAATGATGGGATGTTTGTCAGCCGTAGCTGCACTCATCGCTCTTGCAAGCTGTTCGCAAGACTATACCAATTATTCTGGTCCGAGCCACATCATGTTCTCTGATACGCTCTATCAGTATGCCGTACAGGAGACTAACGAGGTGTTCAACGTCCCCGTTTCGGCTACCGAGAAGGCCGACTTCGACCGCACCTTTGCTGTTGAAGTTGTGCCCAAGCAGAGCAACGCCATTGAGGGTCGCCACTATCGCATCCTCAACAACACCGTCACAATCAAGGCGGGCGAGATGGTAGGCAACGTGCAGGTTCAGGGCGTTTACGAAAACATAGGCAAGACCGATTCGCTCGGCTTCACCCTTAAGCTGGTGGTTCCCGAGAAGTACAACTGGACCGACCTTTACAAGGACTACACCCACGTAGTGATGCAGAAGTCGTGTCCGTTCGACATCCACAACTTCTCAGGCTGGTGTGTGGTAACGTCTACATTCTACAGCCAGTATCTGAACAACGTCACCAACCGTCTGATCAAGACCGAGGTGGTAGAAGGCGAGGAGAACACCGTGCTCCTCAAGGATGTTTACTATAAGGGCTACGATCTTAAGCTGAAGTTCAACACCAAAAATCCTCTTGAGCCTAAGGTAGAGATGGACGACCAGATAGCCGGTGAGACCGGTGAGGCATTCGGCACCATCTATGGCGACGGAAAGTTGCGCATCAGCCAGCCTTCTATCTACACATCTTATTATAACACCTGCCAGAACTACGTGTTGCAGTATGTCTCGATGAGCGTTGACAACAAGGACGGTTCGTCATTCGGTACAGTAGGCACATTCATCTCAATGTTTGAGTGGATAAGCGATGCTGAGGCAGAGAAACTTAAAGAACAAGGATTATAAAAACGACAAAACAAAATGAAAACATTGATTTCAAAATATTGGCTCGTGCTCATGGCGCTGGTATCAGTGACCTTGTTTAGCGCTTGTAGCGACGACGATGCCACAACCCCCGTATTCCCTACGGTACAGACCATTGCCGGTGCCGCTGGCGACGAGTTGGACTTCACCTTCGAGGCCAACGACAACTGGAGCCTCTCTTCATCAGCCATCTGGTGTAAGTTGGCTCAGGGCGAGAACACTGACGCCTTCGTGCTCAATGGTGCTGCCGGCAAGCAGACCATCAAGGTTAAGCTCACTGCCGACGACGCAAGCAAGGAGATGAGTGTGGCTCAGCTCTTCCTCTCAATGGGCGGACAGAAGGTGGCTGTCGCTGAGGTTCAGCGTTCGGCTACTGGCTACGAGCTTAAGGTATACGACGAGTTGGGCAACGACATCACCCAGACCGGTATCACCGTAGGCTACAAGGACATTGCAGGCCAGCCTATCTACAACAAGTTCACAGTTAAGGCCAACTATCGTTTTGCCGTCACCAACACTCCCGCTTGGGTACAGCTCGAAGGCGGTTTCCTCGTAGGTACACCCAACAAGGATGCCGTAGGCGGTGCTGCATTCAAGGAGAACGCAGGCATGAGTGCCAAGTATGTCATTGCCAAGGAGGACAACTACACTATCACCTTCGCTTCGGAGGATGGCAAGGCAGCCGTGACAGTGCCCGTTGTCTATAACGGTATGACCACCAACACCATGGACATCACTTATCCTACAGCTTCACAGTGGGCAGTATGGAATGTGTCGCTCGACGGTAAGGTGTTCACACAGAACGGTTCAAGCCTTAATGGCGACGTTACAAACGAGTTCACCTTCCACAACTTCGTACCCTTCACACTCACTACATTTGGCGATGCTTACCAGCTGGTAGTATTCGAGAATCGTGAAAATGGATTGTTCGAGGACGACAGCAATGCCGTACAGCTGAAGGGCGATAAGGGCAACGTTAAGCTCACCGTAGCACCGTTGAGCAGCGGTAGCCGTGAATTCCTCGTTTACGCATTGCCTCAGAGCGTTTACGAAACACTCGAGAACGGTCTTGACGATATGCTTGAGAACGACTTCACCACTGTAAGCAGCGACTATGACCGCTACTTCCTCATGGACATCGTGCAGAAGGAAGCCAGCCATGGCGGTTCGACAGTCACAGCACCTATCGTTACCAGCATGGGCATGGAGGTAGATTGCGCTCTGACTACCAATGCCGACTATAAGTCGTACGCCGAGGGTCTGTTCAGCTATACCGGCAACGACGTGTTCGAGTCGACAGTCTACGGTGGCTACGTAGCCCTCTATCCTCAGATTGACGGATGGGATCCTACAGCAGGAGATGGCGTAGTAATCTACGATGGCACCGGCAATACGGTAGACAGCTATGAAATGCAACAGGACGATAAGGGCATCTACATTGGCTTTATGGCCGACGAGCTTACCGCTCCTATCCTTGTTGGCTTCAACGATGCCATGCATGTTTGCAAGCGCGTTGTCGTTATCAATAAAATGCAGTAAAGAAGCAAGTAAAACCACAAAGTAATGAATACAATCACAAATTATAGCAAGGCATTCTTGTTGCTCGTGGTGGCAATGCTCACCATGGCAGTGACAAGCTGCTCTGAAGACACCCTTGAGCGTTGGGACGGCACATACGGCTATGTGCAGTTCATGCTCTCCAAGAAGGTGTCGTCGAGAGCTACCCGTGCCGCTGCCGTCGACAAGCTTGAGAAACTGGGCGATGCCAAGAAAATCAAGGTTGTCATGGAGCACGACGGCACCACCGTGTCGCAGACATTGACGCTCAATGCCTACAATGCCGAGAATGCAGAGTACGGATTGAAGAGTGAGAAGTTGCAGCTTGCCTCAGGCACCTACACCATCATCGGTTTCTATCTCTACGATGGGGTAGACGAGGAGTTGCTCGCTTCGTCAGCAGGCGAGACCTTTACCGTGCAGGGTGGCGGACTTACCGTTCAGGACCTTATGGTTGAGACCGTAGAGCGTGGCAAGGTGCAGTTCGATCTCGTCAAGCAGTGGGCAGAGACCCGTGCCGGAAGCGGTGAGTATCTCTTCTCAAGCATCCGTATGATCGACGTCAGCGTCACCAATCTCTTCACACGCGAGACCTTCACCTTCAACAATCTTAAGGTGAAATACAAGGAAGGCAACAAGGAGCATCAGAATCCCGACAATGCCGACGACAAGTACATGGATGTGGCTACAGCCCATTGCGACTCTACCATCTGGCTTCCTGCCGGCACCTATCAGGTTACGTCGTACACCACTTACGGCAAGACCGGAGCTGTGAAGACCACCTACGAGACACAGCCCGTCAAGGGCAAGGCTTTCGTCATCACCGACAATCAGCTCACTGCCGACGCTCAGGTGCCCATCCTCCTCTCTGAGACTAAGGAGTACATCAAGGACTACAAGGCTCTGAAGGCCATTTGGGAGTCGCTTCAGGGTAAGGATTGGAGCTTCTATGGCGACGCCACATTCCACGGCGCCAACTGGAACTTCAACAAGGAGCTTGACATGTGGGGCGAGCAGCCCGGCGTTACGCTCAACAGCAACGGCCGTGTCATCGGCATTATCATTGCTGGATTCGGTGCCAAGGGTATAGTGCCCGACGCCATCGGTCAGCTCACCGAGCTTCAGGTGTTCAACTTAGGTTCGCACGATGAGAAGATTGGGGCCAATCTCTTTAATGAGTATGATGCCAACAAGCTCACAGCAGCCCGTAAGCAGTCAATGCGCCACGACTACGAGAACAAGTTCCTCAAGTACGACCCGCGTGCCAATATGTCCGAGATGATTATCGAGAGCTTCAATTCCGACAGCAAGAACGCCAAGAATACAATCAAGAAGGACTCACGCATTCAGCTGAAGGACGCTCAGATAGGTCTCACTACCAATAAGATTACTGGTATCTCTAAGGCCATCTATCGCCTCACCAAGATGCAGCAGTTCTACATCGGCAACTCTCCGATTACAGCCGACGAGGTTTGCTCTAAGTTCTACGACGACGAGTCGTCAGAGTATCATCGCTTTGCCGAGGAGTTCACCGAGGAGGCATGGGACAAGATGACCACTCTCACCGACCTTGAGCTCTACAACTGTCCGAAGCTCACCCGTCTGCCCGAGGTCTACTACAATCTTCCGAATGTTCAGGCATTCAACCTCGCTCGCAACAAGGGCATCTCGGCAGCACAGCTGCGCGACGACTGGGAGCAGATGGCCACAAGCAAGATAGGCAAGACTTTGCAGATTCTCTATCTGAGCCACAACAATCTCGAAGAGTTCCCTGCATCATGGGCACTGCGCAATATGTTGAAGCTTGGTCTGCTCGACCTCGCCAACAACAACATCAAGAAGGTGCATGCCTTTGGCAAGGAAGTAGAGTTGGCGTCGCTCTATCTCACCAACAACCAGATTGAGGAGATACCAAATGACCTCTGCGGCTTCTCTGACAACACCGAGAGTCTGGACTTCTCATACAACAAACTCAAGAAAATACCCAATATCTTCGATGCAAGCTCAATCCACGTGATGGGTTCGGTCAACTTCTCTAACAACGAGATATCGGGTGTAGACAATACTGGCGGCTACAAGGGCATCAACGCCTCTACCGTGTCGCTTGCCAACAACAAGCTCACCAAGTTCCCTTCAGAGCTGATTTCGGCTGGCTCGCCAATCATCACTCTCGACCTGAGCGGCAACCAGATGACCAGTATCCCCAAGGGTTCTATCCGTGGTAAGTATGCCTACCTCTTGCAGGTGATGGACTTCCGCTTCAACAAGCTTACGTCACTCTCTGACGACTTCTTGAGCGACAACATGCCCTACATCACCAATATCGACCTGAGCTACAACTGCTTCAGCCAGGTGCCCACACAGCCATTGAACAGTGCCAACCTCCGTGCGTTCGGCATCAACCATCAGCGCGACGCCCAGGGCAACCGCCCCTTGCGCACATGGCCTACAGGCATTACCAAGTGTCCGAGTCTGATTCAGTTCCAAATAGGCTCTAACGATATCCGCAAGGTAGACGAGACATTGACCTCTCACCTTTATATCGTGAACATCTCCGACAACCCCAACATCTCAATCGATGTTACAAGCGTTTGTCCTTACATCAAGGTAGGTGCTTACAAGTTGTTCTACGACAAGACTCAGGACATCCGCGGCTGCGACGCTCTGGATCTTGAAAACTAAAAAAACATAAGCAAGTAAGATAATATGAAATATATTAAATTCCTTACATCGCTCCTCGTTCTCGGTGCAGGCATGCTTGCCACATCATGTAGCGACAACGACGATGTTGCCATCCCCGGCGGACTGGCCATTGACAAGGAGCAAATCGAGATAGGAGCCGAGGGCGGTAGCGCCGAGCTTGCCGTTTCTGCCACACAGAATTGGGTGGGCAGCGTGGCTGAGCCGTGGCTGATGCTCACTCCTGCCAACGGTGTGGGTTCTGCCACTGCCAAGGTGGTGGTCGATACCACGCTGATGAATGGTCGCCGCACCACCGACATCGCCTTCATCGGCGACAACGGCCAGCGCCGCACCGTATCGGTAGTGCAGTTCGGATTTGGCAAGCAGATTGCCCTCAACGAACCGGTTGTCGAGATAGACAACTCGGGCTCTTACGACGAGCGCGCCTTCGAGACCATCATCTCAGCCAATGTAGAGTGCAAGATTGGCAGCATCGAGTATTCGTATGAGGGCAATCTCAGCGAGGCCGAGAAAGCTGACAACGAGAGCGAGCGTCAGGGCTGGCTCCTCAACTCTAAGAACGAGGACAAGCTCGTAGGCACCAACCTCGGCATTGTGCTCGACCGCAAGGCACGTCCGCGCAGCGTCAAGTTCAAATTCCGCTGGAACATGAATGTAGTGCCTGCCGTGCGTGTGGCTAAGGTCCACCTCGTGCCGGTCAATGCCGACGACGAGCTGGTCGATGCCGATGGCAACAAGACAGCCGACGTAGTGCTGACAGTTCGTCAGGAGGCAGCGCCTAAGATTGAGGACAACCGTGCTGGCGACTCCCTCTCGGTCATCATGATCAATCAGAAGCTCAACAGCATGGCCACTTTCGACACCAGCGACAACATGCGCAACTGGAGTGGCGTGACCCTCTGGGAGGCCACCGACCCATTTGTCAAGCAGCATCCTGAGGCTTTGGGCCGTGTGCGTTCAGTCAAGTTCAGCATGTTCAATCTGAAGCCGGGCGAGACGCTCCCTAAGGAAGTGAAGAATCTGAAGTATCTCGAAACATTCTCGTTGGCAAGCAACGACAACAACCAGATACGCAACATGGAACTTGGCGAAGACATCTGCGAGCTTGCTCATCTCAAGAATCTCGTCATCCAGGCTTACGGCTTGGTCAAGTTGCCTGCCAACTTCAAGAAGCTGGGCAAGACACTGGAGAGTCTCAACCTTGTAAGTAACAACTTCAACCGTCTCTCCGACATCACCAAGGTAGTCAATGCCCACAATTTCCCCCATCTGCACACATTGACCCTCTACGCCCAGCGTCGCACCGACGTATGCATCAACATGAGCGGTCTGAACAAGGATGGCGATGGCAACTACGTCTACAACAATTATCCCATCGGATTGTATGGCAATATCAGCAACGAGTACTCTGAGCGTCAGGCGTTCCTCTCGCTCCTCACATGGGACAATCTGCGTGCCCTTGAGTTGTCTTACTGCTTCCTTGAGGGCGAGCTGCCCACCGACGAGGAGATGGACGAGGCACTTAAGGCTGCCGGCAAGCTGACACGCTACACAGCTGCCGACTTCTCTACCGACAAAGCCGACTGGCAGGACAAGCTCGTAGGCGACACCTGCAAGTGGTTGCTCTCTAAGAGTGAAAACCCCATCACCTGCAAACAGAAGGACGGCACCATCGTCTACGAGGATGTCTATCCTATGCAAGTGCCACGCGTACTGCCCAAGTGTCGCAAGTTATCGCTCAACCTCAACTTCTTCACCGGTGCCGTGCCCAAGTGGGTGTTGTTCCATCCGCGCATGGTGATGTGGAGCCCTGCAGTCATGCTGTTCCATCAGACCGACCGTGGCTTCGACACAACAGGCAAGGCAGCCGGGTTCAGCAACATGGCTGAGGACACCTACAGCGCCGAGTACTATTACGGCACTAAGGACCCAGGCTCAAAGTATGAGGTTCCGGGCGTAGCCTATCCGTTGTACTATCGCGCATTCGTAGCCGCAGGCGACGTTGACGAGGCTGCACTTCGTGCCAAGTACAAGAGAAGTAAAAAATAAAAGCAAACAAACAGACAAATGAAGAAGAATTATTTCTATATAGCATTGGTCGCATTGGCGTTGACAGGTTGTGCCGACAACCTGCCAACCGTCGATTCTCCTACGGGCAAGACCGACATCACCATCCCTGTCGACGCTGAGGCTGGTGAGCTGCTCATCAAGTTCAGCCCCGAGATGACCGACATCCTCGACCAGGCACAGCTCAGCAAGACCCGTTCGGGCATTCCCTCTACCGACGAGGTGCTCGCCATTCTGGGCAGCTACAGCTTCGAGCGCGTCTTCCCTGTCGATGCCAACACCGAGGCACGTACACGCCAGGCTGGACTCCACCTTTGGTACACCGTTAAGTTCGACAAGGGCACCGACCTCAAGGCAGCCGCCGAGCGACTCAAGCAACTGGGTGAGATCTCCAAGGTGCAGACCAACGGTCGCATCAAGCGCGCCTACAGCACCGACACCAAGCGCATCTATCTCAGCGACAAGGCGTTGCAGCAGAAGGCTACACGTGCAGCTTCCGAAGGCGAGCCCAACGACCCCGGCTTTGCCTATCAGTGGCACTATCGCAACCTTGGCGCAGGCAACTACGGATTTGAGAATCTCAACGACAATATGGCAGGTGCCGAGGCAGGATGCGACGTCAACGCTGTCGAGGCATGGAAGACTTGTAGCGGCGACCCCTCAATTATCGTGGCTGTTCTCGACGAGGGTGTGATGTTCACCCATCCCGACCTTGCGCCCAACATGTGGTGCAATCCGGGCGAGACCACACAGGGAGCCAAGACCGATGCCGACGGCAACGGCTATGAGGGCGACCTCCACGGCTACAACTTCGTTGAGGATAGTGGCAACATATCATGGTCGGACGCCAACGACACTGGTCACGGCACACACGTGGCTGGCACCATAGCCGCTGCCAACAACAACGGCATTGGCGTTTGCGGTGTAGCAGGTGGCGACGGCACCCCCAACTCGGGTGTTAAGATTATGTCGTGCCAGGTGTTCTCAGGTCAGAACAGTGTTACGCTGGCTGGCGAGGCACGTGCCATCAAGTATGCAGCCGACAACGGTGCTGTCATCCTCCAGTGCAGTTGGGGCTACAACTCGTCGGAGAGTAGCGAGCTTCAGGGCTACGTGCCCGGACCGGCTACCGAGAAGGAGTGGGCTGAGACCTATCCTCTGGAGAAGGAAGCACTCGACTATTTCATCAACAATGCCGGTTCGCCCAATGGCGTCATCGACGGTGGTATTCCCGTTTTCGCTGCCGGCAACGAGTACGCCCCCAATCCAGCCTTCCCCGGAGCCTATTCCAAGTGCGTGTGCGTAGCCTCGCTTGCAGCCGACTACACCCCGGCTTGCTACACCGACTACGGACAGCTCGTCACACTGAGCGCCCCTGGCGGCGACCTCGAGTACTACGGCAAGATAGGCGAGGCCGAAGACGAGTACTGGGCTGAGACAGCCGAGCAGAAGGGCGCCGTGCTCTCTACCATGATCAAGAACGGCAAGCCTGCTTATGGCTACATGGAGGGCACCTCAATGGCATGTCCTCACGTGTCGGGCGTGGCAGCATTGGGCCTTTCGTACGCTGCCAAGCAGCATCGCCACTATCGTGCTGCCGACTTCATCGCCCTGATGAAGAAGTCGGTCAAGGACCTTGACAGCCATTACGCAGGTGGTGCCACCAAGACCTACTATATGAACCACACCACTGTGGGTGCTTCGCCCGAGACCGTAGAGCTTGGCAAGTACATTGGCAAGATGGGCACCGGACTTATTGATGCGGCTCAGCTGCTCAGCAATATCCAGAACAAGGAGTACAGCTCCGACATGAAGCTGCCCAACATTTACGTAGGCATCAAGAAGACCTCGACGCTGCGTCTTGACAGCTACTTCGGCGGTCAGATGTCGGGCTACAGCCTCACCGTGGCAAATGCCAGTGTGGCTTCGGCATCAGTGTATGGTAATGAGCTTACCGTCAAGGGTTTCGCAGTAGGTAGCACTACGCTCACCGTGACAGCCGCTGACGGCACAAGCCAGACAGTAGTGGTTACGGTACGCAAGAGCGCAGCTGGCAACGGTTGGATGTAATAGTAAGCACACACACCAATAGAGATATGAAGACATTAGCATACATGGTCTCGGTAGCCGCTCTCCTCATGTCGTCGCCTTCCGTGGCGATGGCACAGAACGAGTTGCTCAAGTTCGACCGCACCGTAATCGATGCAGGCACCATGACCGAAGACGAAGCTCCGCGCACCTACACCTTCGTAGGCCGCAACGTGAGCCGTCAGACGCTGCACATCACACAGGTGCATACCACCTGCGGATGTACCAGTTCTACGGTGAGCAGCAAGGAGCTGAAGCCCGGCGCGGCGTTCAAGGTCAGCGTCACCTTCACGCCCCGTCGCTATCCCGGCACCATCAACACCGGCGCCTTTGTCTATCTTCGCGAGGCAGCCGGCACTCCTGCTGCCAAACTCGCCCTAACGGGCAAGGTGCTGCCCGGAGCCGATGTTTGGGCACGCTATCCTCACAAGATGGGAGCCCTGCGGCTCAAGCAGTCAATGGTGAGCATCACTGAGGTGAAGCCCGGCACACAGCCATCGGCACGTATACTCTGCGGCAACAGCGACAACAAGGCGCTACGCATCAGCAGTCTGCTGATGCCTCCTTACGCTCGTCTGTCTACCGAGCCTGAGGTGCTGCAGCCCGGCGACGAGGCCGACCTTGTCATCACCATCCTGGCTGACAAGATTCCCTCCACTATGCCGAAGACATTCAGCTTCCCCGTAGTGCTTGAGGGGCTCGACGCCCGTCCTTCCGACCGAACCATACAGGTCAGCGTATCTCGCGAACCTTGAAAAGTAAAAAGGTATAAAAGTAAAAGAGTAAAAAGGTAAAAACAAAAAACAATGAAGCATTTATATAAACTCTTCACCCTCCTGGTGATAGCCTTGTTTGCATGCACCTTCACATCGTGCAGCAGCGACGACGAGGAGATGGAGGAGCCGTCGATGGAGGTGACACCTGCCAATCTGCACGGCACATGGAAGCTGGTGGAGTGGAACAACGGCGAGCAAGTGCCCGAAGGCACCTACTGCTACATCGTGTTCGACCGCCGCGAGCAGACCTACGTGATGTACCAGAAGTTTGACAGCATGTACGGCCGCCGCATCACCGGCTCGTTCGCCATCAAGAACGACCCCTATCTGGGCTACATCATCAGCGGCACCTACGACTACAACCGTGGCGACTGGAACCAGAGCTACATCGTGACCCGCCTCGTGCAGTCGGGCTCAATGGTGTGGACAGGCAAGGACGACACAGCCGACGTAAGCCGCTACGAGCGTTGCGCCGAAGTGCCAGCCGACATCATCAAGGAGTCGAAAAACCTGACAGAGTAATATTGTAGCGGAGGTCTTCGTACCTCCGTAGCACCACGTAACAATGCGCCCTGTAAGGACAAAAGCGTTAATTTTTCAATGCTTTTGCTCTTACAGGGCGTTATTTTAAGATGAAAATGGTAATAAATGAATGAAAAAGCCGTACCTTTGTAGCTTATTACGTATCTTACGTTAGAAGAGAAGTAAGAACGAATGGAGATATAAAGCCATTAAGTAGTACATTTATGGACAATGTCAATTTAAAACTGGCGCAGTCATCCCAAGTGATGACAGCCAACAGTGACATAAAGTAGAAAAAGAAAATGACGCAGGTTTGCTCGCTTTCTTCTTCTACAGCCGACGTAAATAATGTGTAACAACAAGCGTTTACCAAAGGGCATCCACGTTATTCGGTCTGATGAACAATCGGCTCGAAAAGTAGAAGGAATGTCCCATAGTGAAGAAGAAGGAACACCGTGGGGATACCTCTTTATCCAACATTTTGCGGCAGAAAAATTTGAAAAAACACTTGAAACCGTCAAGTTAAAAGGCGATTTCAAACCTAATTGTTTTATCCATCGTACCATCACTTATAAGCGTAAGCCAAATGGCAAAGGCGTTGTAAAAGAAGAAAAGCCAACTGTCAGCGGTCTTGTGTTTTTGCAAGGAGAGACAGAAGAACTTAAAGCCTTTCTCCAAAATAATTTTCCACGATACCATCTTGTCAATAATTGTATGAATGGAACCCCTGCTACTATTAAAGACAGCGTAATGCGACCCTTCATGAAAGTCATGAAATCAGAACCAGAACGTGTCACATTCCTTCGTGATCCTTTTGTGAAGTTTGCCAAAGACCATGTCAAGCTACGTGTACTGACAGGAATTTTAGCAGGGCAAGTTGGATATATTGTGCGCATATTGCGTGATCGCCAGCTTGTGATGGACTTAGGAGGCTACGCCGTTGCTATTAGTAATGTGCATCGTGAGGATTTCGAAATAGCAGAATAACTCAAAACTCAACCTTCAAAATTCAACAGTTGCAAAGGTATAATCTTGCGCAAGCGATGTCAAGAGTAAAGGGGAGTTTAATATGTAAGCACTCAAATTAGGGCTTAAATTATAAAAAATCAACGTAAGCACTCAATTGTTTCCGAGGCATATTGCATAAACCAAGTGTAAGCACTCAAATTAGGGCTTAAATTAGAAAGATGTATCTTCGCTGCTGAATTTAAAACATTTAATTATGTACAGTAGTGAAGATTTGGAAAGATTTTATTTCCAGTACCAAACGGAGGCAATGCCGAAGGGCATCTCTATTGAACAGTTCTGTTCACGTAATAAAGTACCTTATAATATATTCTATAAATGGTACAAGGATACACGCAACAAGATTGTGGAGGTAAAAGTGGATGGCATTCCTACCTCGGCTCAAGAAGAGCCGAAGCAGGAATGCCCTTCTCAAGAACCATCTTCTACAGTAACGAAGCCTTCTGGTGTTCGTATTCTTGTGGAGTTGCGAATGACCAATGGGCTGCATATCTCCCAAAAGAACCTAAGCTATCAGGAGTTGAAGCGGCTGATAGAGAAACTGGAGGGTCTATGCTGAGCGTAACGGGGTTGAATCAGTTCTATTACCTCCGTGACTTCACCGATATGCGATGCAAGCATAGCCGGGTGTTATCCATCATACGCGAACAACTCCACCGTGAGCCAAATGACGGTGATGTCTTTATCGTGATGTCACGAGACCGTCACATCGTGCGGCTGTTCACATACGACAACCGTTCATACAGTCTGTTTGAAAAGAAGTTCGTATCGGGTTATAAGTTTATGAAAGTTGAGCGTGAAGGTGGTGAACTGGTCTATAGGATAGACTGGAAAGATGTTGTATTGTTATTGGAAAATCCAATAGTTAAAACATTGAAAATCAGATAATTATGTTGCTTGTTTATTCGTTTTTCTCATATATTTTCACTATCTTTGTAGTTGAAAATCAGAGCATTACGGATGAACGAACTGCAACATATCATAGAACAAAAGCAAGAGCTGTTGGCACGGGAGGCAATCTCGCGCCCGGCTGTTGATTACAGTGAAGGTATGACAGCAGAAGAACAGAAACGTTATATCAATTATCTTGCGGAACGTCTCGAAAAGGCAGACTTGGGATTACGTGCCCGTGATGCTGTGCTCCAGGATTTCCTGGACAAGCAAAAGGTATATGATGAACGCTTGTCCAAGCTTGATGACGTATTGTCTAAGGTGTCGTCTTTAGAGTCGTCGTTGAAGGAAAAGGAACGTAAATTGAAATCGGCAGAACGCAAGGTTGCTGACCTTACTGCCAAACTGAAGTTTGCCGACA
>ERZ859937.92-NODE-92-length-46338-cov-2.807445_pt1 | contig 46338 bp, 90 predicted proteins | sample MGYA00509985_ERZ859937 | MGnify/ENA primary metagenome ERZ859937 (study PRJEB30046, sample SAMN00715169) | human gut metagenome | study: EMG produced TPA metagenomics assembly of the A metagenome-wide association study of gut microbiota in type 2... | reverse complement strand
GTTCAGGAAGCGAACGATCAAGTTCTGGTTTAGGGTTTTTATAAACTGAGCGATGAATGGGTTTAAGTTCAGCTTCATTGAAAGTAGGAGATTCGGTAAGTTCGTCGAGAGACTCTTCTTTCTTTTTACGATAAGACGAATATTTAGTTTGAATTTGGACTTCGCCACGGTCAACTGCATTTTGCCCATTAGAATCTTTACCAAAAAGAATATAATTGGCCATTGTTTCAAGTTGAGATTGAGTGGGTGGCTTAGTAAGTTTGGATAATTCATCTTTGACTGCGGTGGCGCGGTCTGTATCTGAGTAAATATCAAAATCTAGCATTGATTGTTAAGCAATCTAAGTTAGCGGAGCTATAAGATTGCTGTTTCTCCTTAAATAATAATGAGAAGATGATTGTTAAAAAATTAACAAGTAAAATGAATATCTTCTCATCTAACTTTTCTAATTAAATTATATCAGAGTTGGAGGGAGAAGTCAAATAGATGGGTAGGAGTGGAACTCAAGGATTTGAGTTTAAATTTGGTAAAAATTGGAATTTTAATTTGAGTAATTTCTGTACAGTGATAACTAGGCCCCGCCGGTTCAAAATGGGCGGAAAAGTTAAAAACCTATATCCCTACCCGGGTATAGGGTTTTTGGCGGCGTGGGTGTAGTATCCCTATAATATAGGTAAAGACCGCAAAAAGAAAATAAAGCGTAACGCGCATATACACTTTACAAAATAAAGTCGTACAATAATACGCTTAAAATAATAAAGAAAATAAAAAAAAATGCTTTATTTTCTTTTTACTTGAAAAAAAATGCAAAAAGGGCTTGCAATTTTGTGTGAGTGTGGTATAATGATAATGTCAACAGGGACAGGAAAACAAAAGCCCTTTGACCTAGTTCTTTGATAATTGAATAAGTCAAGCAAATTCAAAAAACTAATTTTTAGAAAAGAGGTTATACAAAATGTATAAAGAATCAATTCCTTCTGTTTATCGTTTTGACCCTACTCGCAAGGGCGCAAACAAGTATCAAAACCCTGAGACCGGCGTATGGTATAATGCCGGCCATGCTGTCGAGGCCGCCTTCAAGTGCGCGTTTTGCGGCTATAATGTCAATGATTGTACAGGTGACCGTGCAAAATTTGAGACCCGCGCCGATTGTTATGGTAAAAGCGGCGTGGGCTATGGCGTCAAGTCATACCGCGCAAATTTGGGCTATTATCGACCTGAAGGCGGCGAATCGAAGGAAGGCCAGGTCGAATACTTCCTTCGCACCGATGCAGCGAATATGTATGTCTGGGGCGTACAGGTTGACGAGGAAGTTGTCTGCTACATTATGACCCGCGATGAATTTTCCGAGTTTTTGCATAGCAAGTGCTGGGTCTGGGTGCAGGCCGATATGATGGTAAAGCAACGCTCTTTGCCGACCGTGACCATTGCTTGGCTTGAAGGCCATTTGGATTAAAACAAAAGCTGCGCTAACAGGCTATACGGGCTTATTTGAAAAGGGGTATTATTATGACTAAAATGACCATTCTCCGCCAGCTTTTGACGCTGAAAAACAATGACGGTTTAACGCTGAAGGCATATAAGCCTGTACAGTACAAAACAGGCTGGCAGGTTGCTGACCGCGGTATCGAAACACGCATACTAAGCGAGGCCGTCAACGCTATCATAGCAATGAATGGCAATGCAGGCGTGTGGTATTCTGAAGGTGTGTGGTATATCGACCATAGTTTCAGAGTGACAACTAAAAAGGCCGCTGTTGAGATTGGCAAAAAGTTCAATCAACAGTCAATTCTCAAATGGGCAAATATGAGTTTGACCTGGTTGTAAGTAAAACAAAAGCTGTGCTAACAGGCTATACGGGCTTATTTTAGGAGGTTATAATTATGAAAACTGTCAATGTTTCTAATTCCTTAGTTGCGAGAGAAATTGCTTGCGCCATTGAAGTATACCGCCATTTTTCGATAGTGGATGGTTATCCAGACAATCTAACCGCCCTTGCCTATACTTACGAAACAGCTAAAAAAATAGATAAAGAGAATTACTGGGAGGATTGCAAGCAAGATTTTTCAATTCCTTTGCCACTAGATAAAGAAAATGCAGAAATTCTCTGCCGGGCATTGCAAATGTATCGAGTAAGTGAACAGGTTTTTGGCATCATCGCAAAGAAATTGCAGACGGTTTGCAAATATGCACTAATCAACTTTGCGAGGATATTCTTGCACAATATGAATAAAAACAGGGGCTTGAAAAAAGCCCCATTTTTATTTTTTACTATTTGTTAAAAATTTAACAAAATCCCGATTTGTCCTAGTAGTTAGTTATAACTAACTCTTTTTATCCCGATTTGTCCTAGTTAATCGGTTAGTCATAACTAACCTATCCCGATTTGTCCTAGTTAAACACTTTAAAGTGTCAAATTGTTAGGTACCTAACAAACTTTGTGAATTTTTTAACTGTTAGATAACTAACAGTTGACAACCTTCCTATAATATGATATAATAAGTATTATAGGAGAAGGAGGTGAGTTAGATGCCCCTAACTAGAAAAAATCAGGATTTAATGAGGGCAAATTATGGTTATTTTAAGAACTATCCCATTTTCGAGATAGAGTTTTATCCTAAAATCAAAGAGTAAAACAAAGGTTTTTCAAAGTTTTGAAATAAAATAATTTTCTAATTTTAACTAATTGTCCTAGTAAATATACATTAGTTATCCTAAATATATAAATATATAAATATATATATTTATTTGAATTATTATTATTTGCCCTAATCAATAGAAAAGTTTATCCCATAATATGTATATATAATATTAAATAAATATATATACTTATATATTTTTTAGATTTATCCTAATCAATAGCAAAAAGTATAATAATATATCCTATTATTTATATGTCCCGCCGGGTTGTCCTAGTAAAAAATATTGATTTTAAAATAAAAAACTTTTAAAAATCTATTGACAAATCCTTTAATTTATATTATAATATAATCAATGAAAGGGGATAAGTTAAATGAAAATTTTAAATCAGCTCTCTCGCGCAGACAAAGAAAACATTTATGAAAATCAGCTTTTAATCGTTTCCGGGAACAAGATTTTTGAGTTGGATTATTCCTACGGTGTTCAAGATTTTGTTTTACGGCAGGTTATGGTAAACCCTTATGGCTATCGTTATGCACAGCAAGGCGTATTGACGCCCGTGCAAGTAAATGCAATGTTAAATAAAAAAGTCTTTAATGAGGGCTGAAAAGTCCTCTTTTCTTTTATCCTAATGTTTTATCCTAGCGAAATAAAATTAAAAGAATTTGAAAATAGCTATTGACATTTAATTTTATGTGTGTTATAATATAGTCAATGAAAGGGAACAAACCCGAACAAAGAAAGGAATCAAAATTATGAAAAACTATGTCAAAGAATTTGCTCAGGACATTATTAATGACAGTCACCGTCTGATGACTGAAATGAGTAAAAGCTGCCCGGTAAAAAGGGACTTTTATGAACGCCGTTTTGCAAAACAAAGTGCAAAAGTGGAAAGAATTATTGCGAATTATTCTAAAGGACTAATTACATACTACGAGGCTATGACTTGTTTAGTCAATGTGGTTTTGTAAAATGAGAAGGCGGCTTGCGCCGCTTTCTTTTTATTCTTGTTTGTTAAAATTTTAACGATAAATTCTGTTCATTTGTCCTAATAAAACTTGTCCTAGTAAAATATTATCCTATAATTATACTTGTCCTAGTGACTATAATTTTATATTAATTTGTCATTTTGTCCTAGTTTTTGATATATGATAAAATCCCATAATGATAAATAATCCCATAATTAAGCTACTTGTCCTAGTGAATTGTTGCATTACAACATTTGTCCTAGTTAAATTTTGTCAATAGGAAAAATGTACAATAATTTGTCCGCTAATTTGTGCAATTTATCTATTGACTATCCATGACATTTGCTGTATAATGATTATAGTAAATGAGATAGGCCACAAGGCCAGAAAGAGGTACACTATGAATAAGGCTTACAAGTATTACTACACCAACGATTTGTTTGACGATGCAGCATTTTGCAATTTGCTAAAAAAGTACGGCGTGCCTGCGTTTCCCTTGGCAAAAGAAAAAGGGTTAGTGTTTTGGGTAGAGCCTTTGAAGGAGCTTGCGAAACATCCTGCCGATTTGCCGCAATGGATTTACACAAATCTTAAATGGATGCTTTAATCCATTGGGCCGCCTAAAAGCGGCTTTTTCTTTTAGACAATTTTGTCCTAGTGGTAAATTGTCCTAATGGGTTTGTTAAATATTTAACAAATGAAAATAAAAAGAGCCGCCCATCTCTGGGCGGTTGAATTTTTATACAAAATCGTGAACACTCAGACCGTTATCCCAATAGGGATTATAATTTGCATATTCAGCAATATTTTCTGCCGTCTCAGCGGTATTTTGAGCGCGCCATAGAGCCGACTGTAAAGCGTCCCATTCTTCATACTGTTCAGGCGTCAGACATTCAGGGTCTTGCCCATTGCAAAGGGCGTCCATTTCCGCTTGAATACTTTCTGCGGCTTCATCGGGGTCGTAACTATAATCGCGCCAGTTGACTTCATACTTCATTTTTAGGTCTCCCTTCTCATTTCGTTATATTTATTATAGCACTATTTATAATAGTTGTCAAGCTTTATTTTAAAATTTCTTCAAATTAAATTTTTAACAGAATCAACCACTATAATTTGTCCTACCCCTATTGAATTATCTTAGTCAATAATTGTCCTAGTCTGTCAATAGGCAACTTGTACAAAATTTTGTTTTGTTTTTCATCATAATGGCTATTGACTTTGACCGATTGATATTGTATAATGTATATAGTAAATGAGATAGGCCACAAGGCCAGAAAGAGGTATAACCATGAATGTTAATATCAATTTTGTCAATGCCATCCTCGATGCTATCGACCATGTCTCCAACGAATACCGTGAAGGCTGGGAAGATTTGACCAATGGGATTTTAAATCATCTTTTCCACGACAAAGATGAAATCACAGCCTGGGAAATGAATGATTATTTAACCACAGAGTTTGATTCTGAAACTCTGCAAGAAGCTATGAACTACCTCGGTTTAGGTTTCGGCTATTGAATTACAGGCCGCTCTGGAAAGGAGCGGTTTTCTTTTAAGCGTCTTTTGCCCTAGTGAATAAAATTATTATCTTAATGAATGAAATTGTTGTCCTAGTCATTAAATTTATTTGAGTTTTGTCCTAATGGTCATTTGTCCTAGTTATAACTATCCTATTACATTGTACCATATATAAAATTATTTGTCAATAGCAAAATGAAAAATTTTATTGTTGACTTTTCCTTTGCGATATGATACAATATAAATACTAAATGAAAGGAAGTGTCTAAAATGACCGTGTACCACGCCCGTCAGTTTGAGGATAATATTGACCTGTACTGCAATGCTTTACGCTTGATTGCGCAATTAGACTATGACAATACTTTGCGTACTAGTCACTTTTGCGCTCGTACCGAGGAACGAGGGATTAACCTGAACAAAATCAGCGCCAATAAAATTGCGCACTCCGAGGTTTTTGAGGTAAAAGCAGAACAAGAAAGAATCATTTCCGTAGGTATCAGGGTTTCGTATAATAAAAAGAAAGTTGCTTGCATTATTGTTGGTTTCAATTCAAAAGAGCCACAAATTGTTACTGCTTGGTTTGATGATAGGCGATAAGTAAAGGGTGGGAGTAATCCCACCCCTCTTTTGTCTTAATCCTTTTGACCTAGTCAATATCAAAATAAAAACGCCCTTGCGGGCGCAAAAGATTATTCAATGTTAATTGTGGCCGAAGGATAAATCGCGTCAATGACCACGCCAGCTTGAAAATATGCTACTCTGCCTTCAATCAGGCTAATAGCGTTCGGAAGCGTGGTTTCATCAACAACACATTCCCCTTTATACGTTACAAATGCGATTCCATCAAAAATAACTTTGTTGTTAATTTTAATAAAATAATCTCCATCAGACTTAAAAATCGTCCCAACAGGAAAATCCTTAAAATGAATTTCAGTATTGCAGTTAATTTTGTTCATATTTATTCTCCTTTTCTTTTGGTGTGATTATATTATACTATATGTTTATTTATTTGTCAATAGCAATTTTAAAAATTATTTTAGATTTCATTAGAATTATTTGCATGAAAGGTATTGACAATCCGCGACTTATGTGCTATAATAAGTACATAAGATGAAGAAAGGAAATGCCTATGACATGGCCGTAGGGGTAGCGCCCGAAGATTAAACGCTTTAACATATTGTGTATAATTGAATTACGAAGCCGCAATAATCGGTTGCGGCGGGAGGCCTTATGAAATATTATACGGGATTTACTTAGCGACTTATATCTTGAAAATTTAAAAACTAATAATTATTCTAAATTTAAAATTTTGTTGGAACATAGAGGGCAATTAAAATGTATTATACTGGATTTATCTAGCACTTACTTATTGCGCTATTGATAGGTAAATGCGCCGCCAAACAAGCACCATACTTGTCCGCATCGGATAAATGTTAAGTCACTGCAGGGGCTTACGAATCAAATCCGATGCGGTTTCTTTTTGCCTATTGGTTAGTTATGTCTAACTTTTGTCTTATAGTTGTCCTAGTTAAATGATTCTTAAATAAATAATTTTCAAAACAAGTATTGACAAATAAGTAAAAGTATAGTATAATAAAGATATTCCAAGAGAGAATAGAAAAAGATAAGCGAAAGGGAGTTTTAATTGTGGGCTATGCAAAGATTTTTCGTGATTATACCGGTCCGAACAGAAAGTTTTCCTCTTTTTGTATTGGGGAGTTTTTTATGAGCGATGACGATATTTTCGTTAAAGTCGCTGATGACAAGGCTTTGAATCTTAGTCAAAGTGAAAGAATGTGTCTTAATGATGCACTTACTACAGTTGACAATGATGATGATTTCCCCTGTCAAGATGGAGATTTTGTTATAAAAATGGTTTAATTACTCGCCACTCAAAAGGGTGGCTTCTTTTTATTTATTAGTTAGTCACTCCTAACTTGTCCTAATTATACCTTGTCCTAGATTTTGTCCTAGTTAGAATAAACAATTTTCAAAAAGATATTGACAAATCACTTTTTATATGTTATACTATATACATAATCAAAAAGAAAGAAGTAATAATTATGAGAAAAGGAAAAATTTATTGTCCTGCTGATGGTTGGGGTTGCCCTTATTTTAAGAATGAGAATGGAGAATGTGGGCTTGAAAATCCACTTTCTGATTGTGACGATTTCGAGTTGTGGTGGGATAAAGATGACGATTTCATCTGCGAAGATGAAGAAAGAACAGCATTTGAATAAAAATTTAAAAATTAGTCGCAATTAACTGGTTCGGGCGTAGTCTAATAAAACGGACTTTAAAAATAATGCTTGACAAAAGCAAAAATCTATGATATAATATATATAGAAAATAAAAGAGAGGTAAACCTATGAGTACTAAGGAACTGAACTGCTACGATGTTGTCTACTACAACAAAAACAACGAACTGCTGGTTGAAAGCGCGTGGGCTTCCGATATAGCAAGCGCGACCAAAATTGTGCAGAATCGTCACCCGTTGGAGGCACTGTCCGTCTATGATGTACATATCAGAGGTGATTATCATGCTTGAAAAGAATCGACAGAAAAAAGAGCGTGCTGCGCGGCGTCAGACTTTCGTGGGAGTACGCCCTGCCCGTTTCAAAAAGAAAACAGCATACGACCGCAAGGCGCAGAAAAATGATACTCGCGCCCAAATCAACGGAGATTAGAGCTAGCCGCCCAGAGATGGGCGGTTTAATTTTATCCAAAGGTTAGGTATAACTAACTTGTCCTAATTATACCTTGTCCTAGATTTTGTCCTAGTCGTATAAATAAAAAAGAGGGATTGCTCCCTCAAGCGGCATAACGCGCTTCGCACTCTTTTGCCATTGTATTAAGTTTTCCCACATCGCGGCTTGCATTAAAACCATCAATATCAAAATGGTCATTAGGAATAAAATGGTCGGGATACAAATTTTTATAATAACTGTGCAAATCACATTCCATCATTGCCGCGGCTTCATAAGTGGAAAATGAAGAACTCCAAACAATTTCATAATGTCGCTTATTGTTAGAATTAAGTTGACTAAGACAGCGTTTTAAATCATTAGTTAAACCTACTTTAAAACCGCCATCAAAAATCATGACATAGGCATAACCACCGCCAATTTTTAATTCCCGGCGGATTTTCGCGGCATCACTGTTTCCATCTGCGTGAAAAGAAGTATTTCTTTTCTTAATGTGCATCGTCCTTTGTCCATATTTTCTTGTCCCAAAAGAGCTAAGCGCGATATAATGGACATAATAGCGTTTCTTTTTTTGAACTAACCATTCTTCAAAAATTTTCTTTTCTACAAGACGATTTGCAAGCCATGTCCGAATCCCGCGTGGGATATAAAGAATATCATCATGCACTTCGTAAATCATGTAATCTTCCATTTTTATCTGACTCCTTCTTTTCTTATCTTAATTCTATTATACCATATAAATTTATTTTGTCAATAGGTAAATTCAAAATTTAATTGCTTAATGAGAGTATAAATTTCAAATTTTCTATTGACATTTCATTGCGGTTGTGCTATAATATAATTAAATTAAAGAAAGAAGGTTTAATTATGGCTCTTAAAAAACTTGTAGGTGACCATGTGGAAGAACGCATTAAAGAATTTGACAGTTTGGATACTGGTGATTTCTTTATTGAAGATGGTTGCCTTTATGTAAAAACAGATGGTCTTGAAGCCCTTAATCTTAACGAAGGGCGTTATGAAGATTTTGATTCTTTTTACAAAGTGCATCAAGTTAGAGTTTCTGCTATTGTCTCATGATATTTTGCCGTGTTTAATGCACGGCTTTTATTTTAGTTGTCCTAGTCACACGATAAAAAAAATGCGCCCGCAAAGGGCGCGAGGTTCAACTGATTGACAGCGTAGTATTAAAATAAATCATGTCAATTCTGTCTCGATCATTGAAATACGCAGCTTTACCGTCACTCAAACGAACAGCATTTGGCACAGTGCTTTTGTCAACTTCATCATCGAAATTGCAATCCTCTGCGGGGCCGAGGTCGTCCCAAATTTCATCTTGATTGATTTTGATATAAAAATCGCCACTATGTGAGAAAATAGTGCCAACGGGAAAATCTTCAAAAATGTTGCTCGGGATTTCGCACTTAATTTTATTCATATTCGTTTCTCCTTTTACTGGATAGTAATTACGGATGGCGTGAAAAATGTTTTTATCTCGTCTTTATCGTGAAAATCACGGAATATCAAGCTATCTTCAAGTCCGAGGGCAAAAACGGTTTGCTCATTCATGCGCCCTTTACGAGCACACACCAATTTACTCAATAGTCAATGTAGCATTGTTAAAAGCCATATCAACTATTTTATGTTGGTCAAAATACACCGCTAAACCGTCAGAAAGACAGATAGCCGATGGTACTGAACTACGGTCAATTATTGCCGCACAACCGCCATTTTCAGCTTCATCGCAAAGGTATTTCATATCCAAATTTGAATAAATGGTATTCGCATCAATTTTAATAAAAAGTTCTCCACCGTCTGCGAAAATTGCACCGACAGGCAAATCATACAGAGTTACGCCATTACGCAAACGACATTCAATCTTATTCATATTTATTCTCCTTTTCTCTTGGTGTATCTATATTATACTATATTTGCCTCGTTTGTCAATACTAAATCGAAAGTTATTTATTTAACGATTATATAATTGTCCTAATGATAATATTGTCCTAGCTGTATATCATTTAACCTTTTATTATAGCATATCGCATATTTAAAGTCAATAGTGAAATTAAAAATAATTATATTGACAAAATAAAAAAAGTATGCTATACTATATATACATTCAAAAGAGAAAGGAAAGTGACAAAATGAAAAAAATGGCTTACTTCGATATGGACGGCACGATTGCCAACTTTTACGGCGTGGACGGTTGGCTTGACTGCCTGATGGCTCATGACCCCCATCCCTATGCCGTGGCAGAGCCGCTGTTTACTGCTGAACAGTTTGCAGAAATTGTCCAGATTTTGCAGGCTCAGGGTTTTGGCATCGGCATTATCAGCTGGTGTTCTAAGGAAAATAACAAGGGTTTCAACGCTGAAATTCGCAAGGCAAAAAAAGAATGGCTTGCAAAATTTTTTCCTTATGCGGAAGAAATTCATGTGGTCGCTTACGGTGTTCCCAAGTGGTCGATTGTTCGCCCTGAAAATCGCGTCAATACGATTCTTTTTGATGATGAAGAACAGAATTTGTCTGCGTGGGAAAAACACGGCGGCAAAGCTATAACGGCTGAAAAACTTTTTGAGCTGATTAAGAAAGGTGGGTTTTAATTATGGGTTACGCGAGGGTCGCGCCTGTTGGCAATATCCATGATTTTAGCTGGTTTGAAGTCGGAGAATTTTTTCGTTTTAACGGTAATATTTGGGTCAAATATAATAGCCATGCTGCGGTAAATATTACCAATAATGACGGCATAGACCAAGAATTTTCCGCAGATGCAGAATGCGAAAATATTGAGGTCGAGTTGAAAGTTCTTTGATTCTTCCCGCCTTCGGGCGGTTTTCTTTTGATTGAGAGTTAGTTGCATCTAACTCTCCCGGACGGACGCATCAAAAGTACAAATCAATAATACAAATTTTCATAAAATAATCCTTGACATTTCGCGTTCAATGCTGTATAATATAATTACACCAAGAGAGAAAGGAACAAAGAAAATGAATATCTACATTGCAAGTCCGCTTTTCCACAAATGGGAACAGAGAAATGTTAAGCACATTGAAAAGTGGTTGAAAACTATTTTTCACGGTGCAACTATCTATTGCCCGCAGGATTTTCAAGTACCCAACGCATGGGAACTGCCCAATCATGTTTGGGCAAAGAAAATCTTTGAGGAAGATCACAAACAACTTGACGCGGCTGACCTTGTTGTGTGTATCTCCTATGGTTACAAATCCGATGACGGTGCGGCGTGGGAGATGGGCTATGCAAAAGCAAAAGGTAAAGAGGTTTGGCTTGTCACCGCAGACCATGACATCGGGCCTTATAGTTTGATGTTCATGACCGCAGACAAAATGTTTGCGCTCGATGAAAATTACGATGTGCCAGAGATTGAGCCGCAAGATATTGAATGGAAATAACCCTTGACAATAGCACAAATGTATGCTATAATAATTATAGAAACTGAAAGAGAGGTAACATAAAATGCAGGTTTTCGGTTATGAAGTTGATGAAAACTATGGTTTTGTCCTAAATTGCGGCAAGCTCGACCCTATCGAGTTTAAGGGCAATCCCGAAATTGCCTATCAACAGGCAAAAGAGCGTCAGCGTTATGAAAAACGCAAGAATCGCCGCAATTATACTATGACATATAAGGTAAAGGGGTGCATCTGATGTTTTGGTTTTTGCTGATTATTTACTTTGTCGGGCTGTTGGTTTTCGTTGGACTGCTTCAGGCTTTTAACGAGAGCAAGGACAGCGCGGCAGCCGCTTTGGCCGTCATTGGACTTGGCATTGCACTACTTCTGTTTGGTGCACATCTGTGGTATGCTTTTTATACGCTGATGCTTCTGCCGTGGTTTACATTTCTGCCAGCAATTCCAGAGCTTAATTTCTGGGGCATTTATATTGCTTTCGCTTTACTTCGCGGTGGTATCTCGACTAAGTCAAAATAATTTTGAGGGCTGAAAAGCCCTCTTTTTTTGTTGTCCAACTAGGGCAAGTCTAGGACAAACGACTAGGTCAAGTTAGTTATATCTAACTCGTATAATAAAAAAGAGGGATTACTCCCTCTCTGCTTTGCGGCGCTTAAACGCTTCTCTTGCATCCTTCAAATCGGCTTCCAAATTTTTGATTTCCTGCCACTTATCTTCAAGCAGTTCCTCGGCACACTGCTCACAATAATCGTTGCAGTCCACATGGAAAGCATCTTCGTTGCGCAGATAACACCCACAGCCAGCGCACTCAAAAACTTTGTTCTCTGCGCAATCCTCACACAGAACTGCATCAAACTTGTTTCCTTCGGCATCCTTGAAAGCATAGTCCTCAATGTAGCCAGGCGCAACATACAGCGGCTTGCCGCAAACATCACAGCAATCCATTTCGACCATTTTCTTCATAACCTTACCTCCTTTTAATGTATTCATTATAGCATATATAAAGCAGATTGTCAAGCATTATTTATTTAAAATAATGCTTAAAATTTGAGATAAAATCCTTGACAATCGAGATTAAGTATGGTATAATAAATACATCAAAAGGAAATGAACTGACGAGTAGATAAGGCAATAGTCAAGTCAGAAAACTCTCGTCAAGCATTTTAATTTATCAATAGGAGCTGATGTCTATGCAGATTGACCTTACTGAAAAAACTTTGTCTCTGTTCGGTAATACAGAGGTGGGTGATTATGTTCGTTATCCTCGAGGCAGGCTGTGCTTGGTTGTTCCGCGCTTTATCACGCAGAATCGACTGTATGATGCCGTGATGCTTTCAAATGGTTTGCCTGTGTTTTTCGCGGCTGATGAAAAAGTCGAAGTCTTTATGAATGTAAAATTTAAGGAGTAATTTAATATGCAAGATTATTCTACGGTCGTCCTGTTCAAAGATAAAGAAGGCAATGTAGATTTTGGTTTACAGTTACCTGGTGAAGAAGCCGTTGTTTGCTTTTGCTGTGGTAGCGTCCTTGCTCTTGAAGATATTGAAATTCTATATGATTTTAACCATGTAGAGTGCCTTGAAGAAATCGTTGCGTCTGGTGGCTTTTATGACGAACTGCCTGACGAACTCAAACCGCTCTATACTGGTGCAAAGTAATTTTGACCCGCTTTGGCGGGTTTTTGTTTTATGTACGGTTAGTCATACCTAACTATTGTCCTAATCATTCCTTGTCCTAGATTTTGCCCTAGTGGGATTATTCAGGTTGAATTTGTCCTAGTCCTAAATATAAAAAATGGGTCACATTTAATGTGACCCACTGAATTAGTACACGCCCGCATAATCAAAAATTACAGGACGATTGTGCGCTACAAAGCCAATATTTCCGCCGTGCAAATCCGTGATATGATAATCTCGCATCCAATCCATCAGGCGGTGCATAAATTTCCAACCGTAATACTGTACACAGCGCCCAATCCATTCTTCTTCCGTTTCGTGGTAAGGCATTTCATTGATGTAGCGTCTAATTTTGCGTTTGCAATAACCTTGACGCTCTAAGGCTCTTGCCACCACATTAAAAGTGTTTGTATATTCATCGGTGTCATAATCGTACACCAATTCGCCACATTTAGGCTGAATGTAAAAAGTAACGCCGCGCGGTGAGGTGTACCATTTTTCGATGGTCAAAAGAATCCGCTCAACTTCATATTCACGCGCGATTTGGAAACGCTGGTATTCTTCTTCACAACCATTAGTGGTAGAGTTAATATCAAGTTTGATTGCAAAGTCATCGAACACAAAAGCAACGCGCGTCATGCCGCTGTAAACTTCAAGCTCCCACTCTTTGGCAAAATTGATTGCCCACCTATAGCGTTTGTCTTTGTCCCGAGGGCAAGTGTTAAGAGCCAAGAAAAAGTCGATAGGAAAATTGGTTTCAAATTTGAGTTTCGTGATTTTCATTGCGTACCTCGCTTTCTTTATTATTAGTATACCACAGCCGCAATCAAAAGTCAAGCATTTTTTTAATTCGGTAAAGAATTTAATCTTATAACAATTTGGTCTTTATCACAACTATAATAATAATAAGTATTGGTATGATTACTGGTTGCACCCTTAAATTCCCATAATTCGCCACATTGAGGGCAGACCCCATTATTCCACTGTTCCATATCTATATTTCTGTCAGCAACGAGCGCCGCGGTTATTGCACCACTAACTAAAATAGAAGTTATAATACCGACTACCCATTTTTTAGCTTTTGATTTTGTATTCTCCATAAGAGAAACAACCATCAAACCGAAAAATGCGCCAACAGATAAAAACAAAATCACAGAAGCAATAATATAAATAATCATTAAGAACCCTTCCTTTCTTTTCTTTTATTATATCAGATATATGAGACTTTGTCTATTGGTATTTTGCACAAAGATTCTCAATAGAAACTGTGCAAAATGATAGTTAGTCATTCCTAACTTGTCCTAATCTTCCTTTGTCCTAGACTTGCCCTAGTCAAATAATTTACTCGTATTTGTCCTAGTCAAAGATAAAAAAGAAAGAGGGCATTTCTGCCCTCTCCTTATCACTCGGCCTTTTCGGCGTCACGAGCCGCCTTTTCTGCGGCACGCTTGGCACGGCGGTCAGCGTCAGCCCTGACCTTGGCATCGTGCTTTGCTTTGCGCTCTGCGGCCTTTGCAGCAGATTCCGCCAGTTCTGCCTGATACTTCTCGACAGCATCGTCAAGGTCGAACGCGGCAACCTTTTCGGTGGCGATGGGGTTCGCGGCAGTCACCGCAATCTTGGTGTAAGTCTGGTTGCCCTCATAGTCAATAGAGGGGATAGCCCACAGACCAGAGCCAATCTGAACTGCGCCGAGGGCTTCCAGATTCAGCTTTGCAAGGGTGTCAGCCTTGATAGCGGAGAGCAGGTCGGACTTCTTCATAGTATAGCCATAAGATACCTCTTTCTCTTGCAGTCAGTCGCAAGTCACTTTGTTTTCTGTTCCTCTTGGAACATCTTTATTATAGCAGATTTGGTTTTGTTTGTCAAGCCCTTTTTTGAATTTCTTTTGAAATTTTTTATGAGGTCTTAACTCTCTCTGTCCCTCACTGCTCTTATAGTATAACATACTTTTATATAAATGTCAATAGAAAAACGGAAAAATCTTTTTAAAAAAATTTGAAAATAGGGGTTGACTTTTTGCGTGAAATACAGTATAATAATAGTGTTCTCAGGAGCAAGAGAACCCATACAAAAACAGAAATGAAAGGTTGTATGCACAACATGGGTAAAAAGAAATTGTATATGGTATTGGATACGGAAACGGCAACTCTGCCGTTCGTCAAAGATTTTGACGAGAGTACGCGGAAAGATATTGCGATTGCAAAGCCGCTGGTCTATGACCTTGGGTGGATTATCGTTGACCGCAAGGGCAATGTCTACGACAAGCGCAACTATCTGATTCAAGAAACATTTTTCGTGCCTAATATCTTTAACACCGCTTATTATAAGGATAAGCGGCCTAAATATATGGAACTGTTGGCACAGGGCAAGATTGAGACAAAGTGCTGGAATGACGCAATGGCAGAAATGATTAAAGCAATGCGTGATTGTTATGCCGTTTGTGCATATAACGCCGCTTTTGATTTTAAGAAAGCAATTCCTTTTACTGAAAAGTATATCAAGGCTCTGTATTCTTCCGACTATAACAAGTGGGAACAGGGGCAGAAATGGCATGTTCAAAAAATTGCCAACGGCGAACGCAAGAGCGGCACGAATCCGCGCTACTTGAAGCCTATTTTTGAAATCCGTGGTGAACAATTCCCGATTGTTGACCTGTGGGCGTTGGCTTGTGATTTTGATCGTAAGCTGATTAACATTGACAGGTATCGAAAATTCTGCCTTGAGCGCGAATACTGGACGGCCTCCTGCGTCTACTTTAAGACTAGCGCGGAAACTGCTTTTCAGTATTTGATGAATAAATACGACTTCATCGAAGCGCACACCGCGCTGGATGATGCCGAAATTGAAAGTCAAATTTTGGTTAAGGCATTGACCAGGGGCAAAGTCGACCCTGTGATGGGCGCTTTTCCTTTCCGTGATTTAGGCACAACAGTAGATTTTATTGTCGCACATGACGATGGGAAAAGTGCTGAATCTCTTTATAATGCGCTCGAAGCGTATTATGAAGGAATTAAACAGGGTACACCGTATGCAGGAAAAATTTACTCGATGCTTGAAAAATTGAATAATTACCTTTACTGATGAATTAAGGGGCAGTTTAACTGCTCCTTTCTTTTTTGATTCATAGTTAGTTATGCCTAACCGCCCGCCCGACTAGGGCAAGTCTAGGACAAAAGGAAGAATTAGGACAAATAGTTAGTCATGACTAACCGATTTTAAAAAGAAATTTTAAAAAATGCTTGACAAACTCTACCACCTATGATATAATAAAGATACTCCAAAGGGGTACAGAACAAGGCGCTCACAGCCAAGAGTGAGAGAAAGAGGTATATTTATGATGAAGCAGTTTGAGATTATGGAAGCCGCCCGCCAGCAGATTATCGCCCAGCTGAAACTGGCAGACCTGCCGTATCAGGTCGATGGTGCAGAGTTTGGTGTGTATGTCACCGTTAAGGATGGCGATACTGAAATTGATGTGCCGATGACCATTAAGGCCGCCGCACATCGCTATGCGGACACCGAAAAGGCGAAGGCTTATGACCTTGCCGCCGCCGCAGAGGAGTATGACTTCACTGTTAAAGCGCGTGAGGACGCAAAGCAGGCACGCCTTGCTGAAAAGGCGCGTAAGGACGCCGAAAAGGCACGCGCAAAAGCCCAGCGTGACGCGGTGAAAGCCGCCAAGAAGGCCAAGCGTGAAACCGCAAAGACTGACGCCGAGGGTGATTCTGTCGAGCAGTAATGAATTGGGGCAAGATTTTCTTGCCCCTTTTCTTGTGTCAACTTTGTTAAAAATTTAACAAAGTTGACTAGGACAATTATTCAAAATGAAGCACTAGGGCAATTCTATACCAAAAGCAAAATAAATATTAAATTTGTTTAATTTTACTATTGACTTTTAAAAGTAAGCGTGATATAATTATATTAAAGAAAGGAGAGATAGAAATGAAAATTAGAGTTGAAAATGCGGATACGCCACTGATGAAAAATTGCTACATCGACACAGAAATTTTTTCAATCTCTGGGTTCTATGGCTTGTCTGATATTAAAATTCAGCACACCGTAAATGGCGATTCTAGCAGGCTTTGGTTGAGTCGAGAAGAATTTAATGAACTTTACGATATGATGACCGAAATGAAAAAGCAGATGGAGGATTGATTCTATGGAAATTAGAATTGATAATAAAGATAATCCCGCAGAAAAAAGTTGCTTTGTTGATGCAGAGCAACTTGAGATTGCAGCTTTTCCTGCTTTAGATCATTTCGAAATTGCGCGGATGGGAGTTGGAGACCTTGGCGATTGCTATAACGAACTTTGGTTGAATCGAAAAGAGTTTGACGAACTCTTTGACATGATGGCTGAAATGAAAAAATTGTTGGAGGCTTAATATGTATTTTGAAGTGTGCGGCAAGCCTTTTGAAGGTATTTTGCAGATTGGAGATACCATTGCAAATCATGTTGTAGATTATAGTGACTATCAAACGCGCAATGACGAAGCCGCAACAGAATTTATTTGTTCTGCCGTGCGTGATTATCTAAGCGACTTGCATTAAGGCTTTAATCGTCCTCAAAGTGATAGTTCCATTTAAAGGACTATCGCCCGGGTGCGGCGCAACATTTGTTCATATTCTTGATTGATTTGTCTATGTCTATTTCTCTAGGGGTGTGGTATACTATAATCACTCCAAAGGGAACGGAAACCTCAAGAGAACGAAACCTGCACGCGGTACGGTTCAACTCCGAACTCGCCCCATTTAGGAGCGAATAGCTCAACGATAGAGCAACAGGAAAAAATTCAAAAAAACTCTTGACAAACTCCGCGACCTATGGTATAATGAATATGTTCTCAGAGAGAGAGAACAAAACTTAACACAGAGCGCCTACTGCCGAAAGTGTAGGAGAAAGAGGTTTGCTATGGCTACCACTATGAAGAAGGCCGAGATTCTGTCCACTGCTAAGGCTGGCATTCTGGAAAAGCTGAATTTGGAGGCTTGCGGCGCGCGTCAGATTGGCGCATCGACTTTCGCTCTGCCGATTGAGGTTGATGGCATTGTCTGTTGGGTGAAGGTTGCACTCACTTGTGCCAATCCCATTGCCACCGACAAGGTGCCTGCGTTCGACATCGAACAGGCTTGCGGTGATTGGGAGTTTGAGCGCGAGGAGAAGGAGCGCGTAGCCGCTGAAAAGGCCGTTGAAAAGGAGCGTAAGGCTCAGGAGCGTGCCGCGAAGAAAAAGGCTTGATAGAATCGAGGGTGAAGTAATTCACCCTCTTTTCTTTTGATTTGACTTTGTGAAATATTTAACAATCTCCACTAGGACAGATTAGGGCAAATGAATTTTGTTAAATAAATAACATGCTTGACAATCAATAGAAACTGTGGTATAATAATGATAGAAAATGAAAGGAGAAATAAATATGACTAAGTGGATAAATAACGATGGTGAAATTTTTGAAGATGAGGATGCCGCCCGTGATCGTTGTTATGACATGATTGAAGAGGACGATATTGTTGAGGTCATAAAAGACAGCTATATTGAATCCTATTGGAAACTCTTTATGGATGCTTTGTTAGCTCATGATGTTTGGGAATATCAAAAGTTGCAAGACGAAATCCTTGATAAAGTTTGGGATGATTGCGGCTTTACTGAAATTGAAGAAGAGAATGAAGAAGATGGAGAATGAAGAAGATGGAGAATGAAGTAAAATGCCCATGGTGTGGCAGTACAAATACAAATCTTGATTCTATTGAAGATTCTTTCTTTGAAGGCTCTTCTGGGCAAGTAATATGGAACGCTCGTTGCGATACTTGCAGAAAGAAATTTTTCCAATATGACAATTTTACTTTGAGTAGTAGCTACGCAGAGAAAAAAGATGATTAAATTTCAAGATAGGGCTTGACAAGTCCTATCTTTTGTGTTATAATAAAAGGGAGAAAGAGAGCCCTATGGTTAGTCATGACTAACTCATTAGGACAAAAGGAAAAGATTAGGACAACTTGCCCTAGTCATATTCTACAAAAATTTTTCTCCAATTTCAATCTTTTTAGGCATTTTGTATACTCGTTTTAACTTATTTTCTTGCGGCCTGTCCTAGTCAATTTTGTCAACTAATCGCTCGTTGCCCTAGTCAATTTGCTACATTGTGAAATTTTTAACAAACGGCTTCTTTTAAAATGCACGCTCTTCCACAATATCATTATACTATACTTTTGTAAATATGTCAAGCATTTTTTCAAGTAAAATAAAACTTTTTCCTTGAATATTTATACAAAAATTCAATTTTCCAGTTATTTCCAGCAATTTTTCGCGTCTTATCGTTACTTTTAGCACAAACTTTGTTAAATTTTTAACAATCGGGCGCGCAAAATGAATAAAAATACACAAAATTTGTACCTAAATTGTAACTTTTCAAGCCAAAAATAACGCTGGTATGTCGAATTATTGACTCAAGAGCAAATGTATGGTATAATATTTATAGAAAATGAGAAAAGGACATAGGAACAACGAAAAATAAACCGCGTTCCAGCGTTGAAAAAAATCGGCGTAGCTACGCCAAATAAAAAGTGCGCAGTATCGTCAAATCGGTTTAGCGCTCATTTTCTACTTGACTGGTAGGGTTTTGAGAGCGAAAGTTCTCAAAATTCGGGAGTTTTAAGCTCCAAAAGCCAGTTAAAGTCAAGAGTTTTCAATCAAAATGATCAACTCAAAAGTCCAAATCAAATTCAAAATGATGTAACTCAATTAGAATCTCGGCTGATTGAGTTTACATAAATGGTCTGCAAAAGATCGAGTAGTACCTCAAAAGGATGTGCGGATGATTCTGCGCATCTTTTTTTATTTTCGCCGAACTCAAAAACTTGACTTTTACTCAAAAGTATGATATAATAAGCAAAAAAAACTTTTTTAAACCCGCGCCAAATATTGACAAAAGCGCAACTTTGTGGTATAATATAATTATAAAGAAGATAAAAGGAGAATCGAAAATGAAGGTTTCACGCGACGAAATTTGCAACGGCTGTACTAGTCTTCAGTTCGGGACAAAAAAATGTCTCAAATTCAATACAGTTTTGAACACTTTTACCAATAGCGAAGGCTACATTTCTGTTTTTCCATGCGCGATTTGTGGCAGAAATGACTATACTCCGCGCGCGAAGAAAGGAAAAACTAATGGAAAATAAGATGAATCAGCAGCAAAAACTCAAAGCCGCCAAGGATTTGACAAAGGAACGATGTAAAGATTTTGTCAGCGATTGCATTCAGATTGACGATTACAAATGGGCTTCTCTTGAAGAAGTCAACGGAGAGGAAATTTGGGTTGTCTTTTCGCTCACTGCCAAAAAGAACTTCGACATTGATGATGCGGTTGAAGATTGGAATGATAAGCTAAAAATGCGTTCCGCGCAATAATTATGATCCGGAGCCACGAGATTCGTGGCTCTTTTTTTTATATTTTTTTATTGAGCTGGACACTTGACTTTTGTTAGGAGTTGCGGCCTAGCATCCCAAACCAAATTCCAACCCATCTCAACCAACTTCCCTACCAAAAATTTTAGGTGGCCAAGTTTTACCTTTCGGCCCATTAAAAATCATTATATAATTAGCCGGAGCCACGGGATGGGTGGTGATGGCGTTGGGTTTCTCCGTCGGTGGTCGGGTGGGAGTTTCCCCTCCTCTCTCTTTTTTCTCTCCCCTCTCCCCTCTCCCTTATCTCACTCTTTTCTCCTTCTTCCTTTTCTCTTTTCTCTCTCTATTTAATTTTTTAATTTCAATCCCTCTCCCTCTAAGCGTCATTTTTTCCTGATTTTTGGATTTTGGATGATTTTGATTTCCTCCTTTTAGCCCGAATTGTACCCCTCTCCCTCTCATTTTATTTTCATTTTTCATTTTCTCTATTTTCATCCCTCTCCCTTTTATCCCATTTTCCTCTCCCTCTTTTCCTTTTCCTTCTTTTCTTTCTTTCTCTATTTAATTTCTTAATTATATAAGTTGAACCCTATCGCTTTTGAGTGCGGCGATAGGGTTCTCTTTTTCTTTTCTAATTTATTATTTCATTTGAGCGCTCGCTGTCGCTCGCACCGTTCGCTTCGTCATTCGCCTTACCTCTCGCTATGCTCGCGGTAAGCCTAAGCTCGCTCACTAACGCTGCATTATCCTTTGGCGGTTAGGACTCATTCTTCCTTTCTTTTTCTTAATTTCTCTTTTAATTATAATTTAGATAGAAATTTCCCTCAGAATCATTTGAAGAGTAGTAGACATAAAAGGAGATTCCAAAAATTTTCATCTTCTCGCGCAATAAAAAGAGAGGAATTTCTTCCTCTCCTTCTTTCTATTAATTGCGCGATTACCATGAAATTAACAAATTTACTGTATTTTCAAAAAGATGACTTCTATCATCCATCGGAATTTCTTTAACTTTAAAGCCATACAACTTCAAACTGTCACAGAGGTCTTCCTTATCTTTCTTATTCACTAAGAAAGTCAAGCATGACTACTCTCTATATAAAGCTTCAAAATAAATATGCTCCATCACAGCATCAAGAAGTCTCTATCTTGTCGCGTTCTTTTGAAGCTCTTTAAAGCCAATTTTATCTGACTTATCCATACACGCTCTTGCGCAATCAGCTGAAAATCTCATTTAAATCACCATTCAATTAATAACTGACCATTTGTCCACTTAACTTCATAACCTAAATAAATAAATCTATCTTCAAGCTCACTAGTATACTCTTCCGAGCAAAGAAATGAAACCTTAGATTTCCCATGGATGGCTACATCAAAAACACCATCCACCGCTCAGCCAAAAGTTTTTTTAGTGCTTTTGAAAATGCCTTACCCTTTTACAATCACCATTCTCTTTTAACCAATCAGTTAATTCTGCTCGAAAAAAACATTTAATTTCCTTTCTTAATTACCAACTTATTTTAAGTTCACCAACGGTATAAGGTGGATCACTTCTAAAATCATCAAACTTCTCATATACCACTTTATAACCTTTATTTTCTAACTCATCAATTATCTCTTTTAGCCTTGCGTCAGAATTTTCAGATAAAGGTAATCTATAATAAGTATTCCCTTTTAAAGCCTCAGTTAAAAGTTCATATTCGACATACCCAAGAAAAAAATCAATTGCCTAAACGCCAGAAGCATCGGTTTTACTACTAATTAAAGGGTCGCCTTTCATTGCTGTAGAAATTTTTTTAGCTTGCGCAGCAGACATATATCTATGAAACACCATTTTAATTCACCTATTTTATTTACCACTTAATCACAATACTACCATTAGGCCCATCTGGAAACCGTTCTTCAATGTTATAACCCATTTTGTAAATTAAGTAATCCTCAACTTCTTGAGTTAGTTGTTCATTATTATCACTGCGAGTCCAAGTAATTTCCAAATGATTGTGCCCACAAAGTGCAGCTTTGCCAATATTCTCCATAATGGAATCAATAATTAACCGTAAGGCTTCAGATTCATTTTCTGAAAATTGTTCAGCCATATTATTATCCATTATCCAAACAACTCTACTTGCAGCAGTAGCATTAATATTCATTTTAACTCCAACTAACTTCCATTTTCCATTTAGTTATATAGCGTGGACAATTACTTAATATATCAACATTGTTATATTGTACTGTGTTTTCATCAACAATCTCATACCCATTATCTTGAAGCCATTTTTTAAAATCTAATAAAACGTCTATATTATGAACTTCTCCACCAAATACTAACGAATAATCTTTATTACTTATAGCTTTACGCAGTTCTTCCAAAAAAGAATCTTGCATTTCCATATAAGCCTGGGTATAAGCGTCAGTATCATAAAATCTTTTGACCACTTGCGCGGCAGTTGGTACTCTATCATTTAAATTTACCATTCAATATACCACCCATTACTCCCAAACCTGATTTTATAACCTGCTTCTTTTAATGAATGGATTAACGCATCCGTAAATTTATTAGGCTCGGCACAGCAATCCTTTTTATCGGAGAAAAGAATATCTGCAACCTTTTTATTCTTTTCACTTGACCACCAAAAGCTAAACTCTCCACGATTAGCTGCTTCTTTAATTTCCATCGCCACTGCAGGTTCTGCAATGGCAAGGAAATCCATAATCTCTCTATTGAGTCGAGAAACTCCAATAGCATCTTCAGCTTCAAATAAAATCATAACCATCATCCTCTCTATCCCACTTAATGGTCCAGTAATACATCGAGGCAGGACCAAAATCTTCATCAACTTCGTAACCAGCTTCAGTCAAATCATTCTTAATCTTTGCATACAAAGAAGAATCTGACCTATTGTTAAACTGCGCGCTCAGTACTGGATCATTCAAATTCAAAGAACTCTCCATCATACGAAAAGAAACATCGGTAAACCAATAATGAATAGAATATCTACCCATCTTCGATACACGAGTAATCTCTCGTTCAATGTCACCAATCAAAATCGGATATTCTTTTCGTTGACGTGCAGCAATAGTTACTTCGTCAGCAAAACTTCTAGCTTCTTTTGCACTAATCATTCAAATCAACCTTTCTACCAAAACCATTTCTTTTTCTTTTCTTTTGGTTGCTCTTCTTTTACAACATTCCAATTAATTGCAAGAAGCTTAGGCTTACCAAAATTCATTAAACACACATTATATCCATCATCTCTTATCTTTTGAACAATTATTTCTACAAAATCATTATTCATCAAAATTAAATCTTGAATATCATGATTGCTAAACGAATTTAAAAAATCATCTGATGTCATATTTATCTGACAGCGGAATAATCCTTTTTTAACATAGCTATCAATTCGATAATAAATTTCCGCAACTACGTCATCTATCTCTTGAGTCTAATAATCTTTTAAAACCGTTAGCGCAGCGTTATAACTTTCCTCTGCTCTCAATAAGGCTCCCTCCAGCTAACTATCACATAGGCTCTCTCATAACCTTTATCAAAACTAACCAAAAAACCATCAACTCTAAACTGCTTCTTTAATTCCTTCTGTAAATCAATATTCTTAAAAAGCTCAAAAACTTCTCTCTCACCAATAGTCGTAATCAAAAGCTCATCATTCGATTTCAAATAAAACTCATAATTACCTTGATAAGCAGCTTCCTCAATTTTCTTATTCAAGTACTCTGTTACTTTTTCCATCGTCCTTTTGAATAAGTCTTGATTAAAATTGTCCGCAGCCCTTTTAGCTTCTAAAGCAGTCATTAATCTTCCTCCGTCCATCGAATAATTGGAAGCCCGCAAAATGGACAATAATTCCATTCAGAGTTCCATTTATTCCAATCAATTTTATGCTTACAATGGTCGCATTCAAGATACTGTTTATTTTCTTGCGCGGAACGTATCTTTTCTGCTTTTGCTCTAACAACAAACGAATGTGGGCGAGTAAATTCTTCTTTACACTCTACCGCTTGAATCAAATCTTCAAGAGTATAATCTTCATCCATGCTTGCCGCGATTTTATCCATCTCGCGCAAATCATCAATATGAATTAATCCATTTTTCATTTTACACCATAAAAAGATTTGCCCAGATGATAACCCACAATAATTCAAAAATCATCATCAGCAACATATTCCCAACCCAAGGAGTATTATCATCTTCGCCTTTATAGGCTTTTGTATTTGCGTCAAGAAATACTCCAAGAATAACTGCGTATCCTACAATCAAAATTAGCCAATTCATTAGCAAATCTCCCGCGCAAAGTAAGCATCATAAATTCTCTTTCCATCGGTCCAAGTAAACCAAGTACGCTCAATGTAATCTCCCTCATCACAAGAGAAATCCATGTAAGGTACTCGTTGTTTCTCAAGATATTCACAAATATCATCATAATAATTGCCGGCATCGGGATCATAAACTTCAACCAAGGCTAACCATTTTTTATAATAATCTTTGATGTTTTGCTGAATCTTATCAAAACTATCTAAACCAAGAATTTTTCGTGCAAAAGGATTAATGATTGTTTTCATCTTCACACCACACTACATGACTTTGAATCTCTCCATCTTCGGGTCTAGTATAACTGAAAATTACATAACAAGTTTTCATATCTATATTCTGAATTTTCCCAACATTGTATTTTACATGATGTTGTAGGCAATACTCCACAGCTTTATCAACTACTTCACCTACTTCAAACTTTTTATAAGGCCAAAAGGCGCTCAAAAAATGATATTCAATCGAATAAAACAAATCTTCAATATACTTAATCATCGTTCACACCATCCATTTAAAAACTGTATACCATTGAATTATTTGCGCGAGCCGCTAATCTAAATCCTCATCATATCTTATATAAAACAACGGAATCTTATGCTATTGACAATATTGAAATTTCATCGCATCATGCTTTTGGCGTAACTAAAATCCTTCTATTCCACCAAAATGTTCAACGGCTTTAAAATGCTGTTCACCTTGATATTCAATTAAACACACAACTTTGCCATTAAACTCTAATGAAAAATCAAATCTGAGCGGTTTCTAATCTTTCAATCCATCGAAAGTCTTCTATTCGACAAAATTACATAAATTTTGCGTAAGGATTTTCCGAATCCGTTGTTCTCCAAGAGAGCCATCTTTTTCATTGAAAACGATACGTTTTCGTGGCTTCTAGCTATATAAAATTTTTTTCGGGTAAAAATTCTTTCGTGCCATTACTTTTTCCTAAAGAAAAAGAATACAAAATTTGCAATTAGCAAAATTGCATCTGCAATACAAATAATAAAATTAAACCACAAAAAACCATAGACTGCAAGTGCAAGTACGTTCATAACTAATGTCACAATCAAAAGAACGCTTGCAAGAACCATCCAATTCATTATTATACCACCTTTTATTTCTTCTCTTTTGATTTTCTATATATATTATACCATATCTTTATTCATTTGTCAATATAATAGAAAAAGCTGGGTATTACTACCCAGCTAAATTAATTAAACTTCCACACCGTACTCACGCCAATGCTCTGCAAGCGGAGACGGGTCAAATTCGCCAGTATAAGCATTCCAGCGCTTTTTGTTAGGATGCTGAACACCCATTGCTTTTAGCTTTTGGCGAGCCTTCTCACGCTGAATCTTGCGCGGCAGCACATAGGTCTGCTCGATATAAACTTTCTTGCCATTGGGGTCAAGAGCTTCACGAATTTTAGTCTTAATCTGAGTCATATGTTTTAGTCCTCCTGAGACTTATTATCTTCTTTAATAATAATCACTTTAGTTTCCGGTTCCCAATCTTTAAGCCAATCAAAATCGCCATTTCTGTATTTATTAAATACAGCCATTTCAAAATCATCTGGCTCAGAAGTAGAAGTCGTTTCGGGGTTAATAGTTACGACTTCAGCACATTTTCGCGCACAATGCTTGATTGCAGTTCTATTAAATCGTTCGCCAAAATTATTGAAAATCCAAACAAAACGAGTTTCCATAAACCACTGAACCAAATCTTTATAAGCGCGGAAAATCTCTTCGCCGCCAATCACAACTTCATTACCATTTACATCTTTAACGCGCATAGACTTCGTATACATTAATAGTTCTTCCTTTCTTTACTCGTAAAAGTCATCATTTCATACATACTCTTATAACTACCAACTTTACGCGCTTCATCACTTATGTCTGGAAGCAATCTATATACCTGATCCATTCGCATAAATGGACGGCAATTTGCACGGGCTTCAATCCATAATCCGGTATAATATGCACGGAGTAACTTTTCAAAGCGTTTTCTTGTCATAATATTATAACCTTTAGGGATTAGTCAGATAGTCATAAAGAGTATCATATCCACCCATTTTCCGAGCAAGAGCGCTCATCTTAGGAATGTCACGATATATCCGTGAAATGGGCATCGAGTCATTGAAACTAAGCGGAGCGTGTATCCAAAGCCAGGTATATTCTTCGCGGAGCAATTTTTCAAATCTCTTTCGTGTCATAATAGTCCTCCTCAGAAAATAAAGTTGAACCAATAGCAAAGATATATAGATGATAAAGTTGTTTATAAGAATAATAAGTACATTTGCTTGCAGCAAGAGGTGAAATCTTTACTTTCATTGCTGTTTCAAACAAGTGGCTCATCATATTTTGCTGTTCAAGAGTCTTAGCTAAAGGAGAAAATTCAGCAAAGATTCCACGGATTAACTTCTTAAATCTCTTTCTCGTCATTTTCATCCTCACTTTCATCTTCGGGATACCAGATGATTTCAAAAACTTCATCTTCACTGGCATTATTTTCGTCCCATTCAAGGATTACTCTTAAATATTCATCGCAGGCACTTTGAATACCTTCAAGCAATGCGCAATGAGGTTTTGGGTCTAATTTTCCATCTTTCTCAATATATGTGACAGAATTAAAACCAAGAATAACTGGCGTACATCGTATATCCCATCCGTTACAAATTTCCAAAAGAGAAAAGTAATCTTCTTTTGAAATCACAACGTCAGTACCCAACATTCCAGCTTGCATTGCGTTTGTATATTGATTATTTACATATAACCAGAGGTCTTCATAGGTCATTAAAATAACCTCGCGCATCTAACTCTTTTAGCATAGTATTATAAACGTGCATATTCGGACAATAGTTGCCTTTAACAAAAAACTCGTCATCTGCGCCCCTGCCATTCAAAGCGAGAGCCAGGGCAGCTGCAACAGCAGGACTACGAGAATAACCAGCGTCACAATGAACTACAATCTGGTCGACTTTGTCTTTCCATTGTTCAACCGCACGAACGATTTTCTGCGCGTCCACATCGTGCATTGGAATTAAACCTTTAACAGGCTCTTTACAATCAATGTCATCAAACTGACAATACTCAACATGTTTAATGATGTCAGGCTTTTTCTTAGCATCAATAGCAAGAGCGTTGGGAATAGGAGTATCATAACTAGAAATTGAAATAATCAAAGTAGGAACATCAAAATCTGCAATGCCGTACTCGATTCCCCAACCATGTGCTGCAGCAAAACACTCAGCACGCGGGAGAACTTTAATTTTCATTTTCTAATCTCCTTTCTTCATTTTCTATAAATATTATAGCATAACTTTGTTCAAAAGTCAATAAAAGAAACCGCCCAGATTTTTAATCTGAGCGGAGAAAATTAATTAGTTATATTTTGAAAGAGCTTTAAAAAGTTCATGCGCGTCTTTTGCTGCGTCTTCTACCTCTTGAAAAGCCTGTTCTTTTTCTTTCTGCACAGCCAACAAATCTTTCTCAAGATCGGCTTGCATTTCAGAAACCAATCGCTGATAATCTTTGCGGCGGTCTCGACTCTTAGGACCTTTTTCTTCGTTTTCAATTAAAAACGAAGCGCGCAGATAATCGAAAAAGTTTAAGCTAAAATCAATAAAATTGTAATCCCAACTATAATTACAAAAATGAAACTTATCGGGATGAAGGGCATACATTTGTTTGAACAGTTTGTAATTGATTCGTGGATTGTTTTCATCAATACTAAGATATTTCTCAATAAACTTAAAATTCGGTAAACCATCATCCATTGTCATTACAAAGAATGAACAAATATAAGCGATAGCGGAACCACAAACTGCAAGTATACAAAGGAATTGAGAACCAGTCATCGCATCATCGGAAAGTTCCCATGGTAAAGTTCGCCAAGCATTAACGAAAGAAAAAATATAAATTGCTGTTGCTGCATTGTATTTCAGCAGATTAGACAAATAATCTTTGTCACAGCCGAACATAAAAATCAAGCAAACTCCGAAGCAAAACCAGTTAAAAATCGTCCAGCCAATCATTACTTCATTTCTCCTTTCATTGAAGCCATAATATCAGCTAATTCGGTAGAAGCATGATTTACTTCTTGAATGGATTTCTCTTTTTCCTTTTGAATGCGCGCCATATCTTTTTCAAGCTGTTCAAGCATCATTTGGGAGACGGCACCATTCTTTTTCATCTTCGAACTGCAATATAGAAACGAAAAACGAAGTAAATCGAAATAGGTCATTTTAAATTCTAAACCTTTGAACGCGGGATAGATACTGTTGTAATCCCATTTAAACAGTTCGGGATGCATCGAATACATATTGCGCACAACTTTATAGGAGATGCAATCGTAACCTTGAGAAAACTGCCGTTGATGTTTGTAATTTTTAATCACTGTATTCTCGCGGTCAAATTGTACACACATAACTCCAAAATAGAACAAAGAATAAAGAATAATCATAAACATAACTGGAAGGACTCCTGCTTCTGGCTCTTCAAATACATTAGCAGCACACCAAAGCAATCCACCCCAACCACTGAAAATCATCAAGCGCCCAAATCTTTCCTTTGTCACCTCTTGAATGGCGTTCTGTCCAGGAACTTTATTAGACATCTTTGCCCAACCCCAAACACTGCCAAGAACGATTATCCCTAAAAAAAACCAATCCATTTTAAACTCCAATCATCAAATGAAAGAGAACGCTTGTAGTTGCGCCAAGAGCAAAGATAGCTATACCCCAAAGTATAAGTATCAATGCCGCAATAATAAAATTAAGCCATAATGGATTCTTTGCTGCTTGCGCGCGGTAAATTTCAGATAGCGTCAATTTAACTGTGATAAAGAAAAAATCCAACGCCATTAAAGTAGTCAATAGTGCCACAATCCAGTTAATCATCTTCAACTTCCTCCTTCATTTTCTATATATATTATATCATACCTATCTTTAAAAGTCAATAGAAAAAGGGCTGGATTTTACTCCAACCCTTTCATTTTATTCAAGAGGAATACTTACAAGTGGCGCAGAATCATTGCTAACCTTGGGGAGTTCGCCATTCCACTTATCATACAGCTTATTACGCAAAACATTATCAGTCAAACTCTCAGACAACTTGCGGTTTGCTTCAGCTTCGGCTTCAGCTTTAATGCGAATTGCGTCAGCTTCACCCTGTGCTTTTGCAGTTTCAGCAGTTGCCTGAGCTTCAGCGGCAATACGCTGAGTTTCAGCATCTTTAGTTGCTTTATCAATCTCAATCTGGTTCTGAATAGTCTGAGCTTCTGCCTGCTTCGTGGCAAGGTTCTTCTGATTGATAGCTTCGTTATAACTCTCCTCAAAATCCATATTATTAATCACAACTTTGAGGATATGAACGACATTCTGGCCATACTTATTATCAAGAGATTCCTGAAGTTCTTTCTGCGCAGCAGGCTCAATATTAGAGCGAATAGTTACCTGTTCAGCAGTAAACTGAACAGCAGCATCCTTTAGGGCGCTCGCGACCATTGCGTCACTAATCAGCTGACTCTTGTAGTCGCTAACGTTAGCATAAATCCACGCAGACTTTTCATTATCAATCTGATAAGTAACAGTTACATCTGCCATATAAACAGGAACCTTTTCAGAGGTCTCGCCCCAAATCTTAGAATCTTTCTGCGCGAAACCTGTATCCTGCTGCTTGTTATTTACAATCTCGATAGATTCAATGAAAGGAGTCTTCCAATTGAAACCATTCGGCAAAGTCTCTTCTGCAATCTGACCAAAAGTAGTTTTTACACCAGTATAGCCAGAAGGAATGATAACAAACGACATACCAAACAAGGCAATCGCCACGCCAAGAGCAACCGAGACAATAGCTCCAATCACCGATTCCTTATTGAATGCGACAATCGCGCCAATAATCAGTACTGCCAGTCCAATAATAATCAAAATAAAATTAATCAATTTTTACTCCTCTACAAACTCTTTAAAATCATTCCACTTAATCTTTACCTGAATACGCTCGCCATTACGACGGAGCAATCCAACGGTTGGAGTACCAACCAAGCCCTCCATGTAACAACCGCTACCGCCGTTATTCTGCGCAACCCGCGACATCGGATGCTCCTTAACAAAATCAATAGCAAACTGAATAGGCCCATAGCCGATCAGCGGAACCACATCAATGTTAAGCTGCTTAGCAATCTCCTCGACCTTGTCACGCAGAAGCCAGAAATTGCTAATCTTCACATCGAACAGAATAAAACTAACATCTTTACGATAGCCGCCACCACTCTGAATCTTCGGGCCGTAACCCTCGCCAAAGAGGACAACCTCAGTCTCGCCAAAGAGCTGCTCGAAAATCTCCTCATTAACCTCTCCGCCAAAAGTAGTCTCAAGATAATCCATCAGCGGCTGAGGAATGTTCGCACGCTCAGTACGTCCACCGAACTCAACTCGATGCCCGTCCCAACGAATCTGGATGTTGGTACCATCGACCTTCTCAGTCCAAATCCACTCACAGTCCTTGAGGTACTGAAGCTCGTCCGAGCGCCAGACACCATCAAGCAGCTTCTTAGTCTCAAGCGAACGCTGAAAACAAGTCTCGATTTTCGGATACTTATTAAAATCCATACTCTTTTCCTTTCTCTTCATAGAAATACTCGTCAGAAAGCAAACCTATGTAAATATCTATCATGTCCTTGTTAATTTAGCAGTTCGGATAACCTGCCAAATCAGAAAGCATATCCATGTAAATATCTTCCGCACTCTTGTCAATTTGTGCAGTTCGGATAATCTGCCAAATCTTAGTAGACAGATGTTCGTAAGCAGGAATATAGCACTCAGTTACACGATCAATATCTTTTTTTGACATATCGCGCAAACGATTGAGATTCATGTTATCCAAAAGATCGGCCATCTTAACATATATAATACCAAGGTCTTCAGTATCCATGATGTTTAAAATGTAATTGGAATAAGTCATACCTTTTGGACGAGTAAGAGTGCGAATGGCTTTAATCTCGTATTCAGTCAGACCAAAATCGGGATTCATAAGCCACTTCTCGTCCACGCCACAATCTTCAATCACATCGTGACAAAAAGCAATTCGCGCGAACTGCGGCTTAACATTTTGCGCAACACGAATTAAATGTCCAATATAGGGCTTCCCGCCCTTATCTGTCTTATCTTTAAACAATTCAAGTATTGCATAAAAGAGAGATTGATTTACCCCAACTTCTTCGCACCATTCGGCAATAGAAGACCATTCAGGCGGTAACAATTTTGCTTTACTCATTTAGTTCTCCCTTACATTAAAACGCCAATTCTTCAACTGCTGGTAATCAGCAGTCTCCTGCTTATTCAGTTCACTTGATTAATCACTTCACACAACGCTTCACGAGCATGGGTATAAGGCTTCTCCTCAATATTCATGTTCGGACGCGGATTCAAACGACGAAAAACCTTAGACGTAACCACGCCTTTTGCTTTCTTTGTCGTCAAAGTGATAAGGACCCAGTGCGCACCCTGGAGAGAAACAGCAGTACCAAGAATCATTTAAAGTTAAAACTCCTTTGCATTTTTAAAATAAAATTCCATAAAGAAATGAGTGCCAAGATACTTCCCACGCACAATCAACTTCGGAATATGGACAACATCAACTTCGTGGTCAACCAAATCATCGTAATTGGAAATATAATCCTGTTTCCAAAAGAGAGTGTAAGGAATTTCCATAACACTCATATCTTCTTTGATTGCGCGCTCGACATCTTCTTTTGTAGTAAAAACTTCAAGATAACCACTAATTGCTTCGTGAATAACCTCAATTACACTATCAAAGTTCTCCATCCCTTATCTCCTCTCTCATTTTCTATAATAATTATAGCATACTTATGCTAAAAAGTCAATAGAAAAGCCAGTAGACTTTATATCTACTGGCTAGGTTTTAATTAGTCGTCATCTTCGCAAGCATTTACTCCTGTGGGTGCTTCTTTTTCGTCAGTTACAAGAGGGATGGGGCAAGAATCAAGAGCTGCAAAAGCATTAGACTGAATTTCTCGCTTGATTTTCTTAGTTGGATGAGGCTGATTCATCATTGCCATAGCAAGAATCAAACCATCTTTATTGCCGCTCTTGCCATTGCCCATCAACATCAGCGGAATAAGCATATTCTGATCCATCATGCCGCTGTTGCCATTCATCATAGACAAAGCCAGAATAGTAGACATATCCATATCTGCACCATCAGAAAGCATCATCATAGTCATCGGATTTAGACCAAACGGATTATCGTCACTCGGCTGAACCATATTCTCAAAAGGATACATGATTTTAGTTACAAAATCAAAACCAAACATATTCTTTGCGGGAATAGCAATCTTCTGTTCGCTTGCTTTGGGATCAACAACGGTAAAAGTACCATCAGGATGAACATTGGTAACAGTTACATAGTTACTAGCATTAATAATAACATCACCAACACGCACCTGAGATACCGCCACGGGAATCTTGAACAGCATATCGGTATCAAAGGTCATACCAGTAACATCCATGACCTTATCATTAATCTTATCATATGCACGGTAGCGGTTATCAAAACCAAGAACTGCAACGCCATAAATAGACGGTTTCAGTTCAGCAGTATGAGGAACCTTACCAAAATCAATATTTAGAATCTTAGAAAAATCCATTTTGGACTCCTTTTCTTTTTCTTTTGAATTAAACGTATCAGTGACTTCTTTATATGACATATCCATCACTTTGTTAAATAAACCATTAAAGGTTTCCGAATCCATAACTGGAGTTGAAGTAAGTGGCTTTTTAAGAACGCTTGATATACTATACCTATCAGCATCGTAGGATTGGAGCTGAGCGTTAAGTAAGTCATTACCAGTTAAAGTAGTTAAAGTAGAACCATTTTTAAAATATGCTATATCACACGGACTAGTAACAGAAGCTGTAGTAGTTTTAATCTCTCTTGCGTCAATTAAGTCCTTAATTTTTTTATAATCAATCAGAATGTCTTGGTTTTCTGGACGCCCAGCCATAATAGGCATTTTTTTATTGTTCCGAATTACGCTGATTCTAGGACAATAGGTAGGTTCAAACGGGTCTTGATTTTCATATAATAGTTCAAGACGATCTTCAAAAGCAATTTTAAAAGATCTCAAGAAAAGAATATCTTCATAAGCACAAACAAAAACATTCTTTAACTTACAATACTTCTGGTACGCTTCATAATCATCAAAGACGCCAGTAACAAGCATCTCGGTATTGTAACTATGACCTTTTTCATTTACTGGGTCTTTAAGAATTAACAGTTCATCATGCTTACCAAGATACATTGGCGAAATTAGTTTATAAACATAATCCTTTCCACCAAAAGTACCGTTGTTCCTCCTGAATTGGACTGTAATAAAAAACTCTTTAACCAAATAATTCACCCCACCTCTTATTCAAAAGCAAACATAGTGAATTAGCAAGCGTTTCATTTTCAAAACGAATAACAGGTGAAATCCACCCATGCTTTGATTTATTCGCGTGCCCACCATAATTTTTCTCGCAAAACTTTATATATACAGGATAATCCAAACCAAGGACTCGCGCTTGAGCGACATCCATAAAGCCGAGGTCTCCATTTGGATCTAGTTTCTTCTCAGCAATAACACTTTCTTTAATACGAAACTTGCCAGAAGCAAATTCGTCTTTGCATACATAGAAAGGTTTATCACCATAATACTTTGGGTCAATCATTTTTATTCTCCAAGAGATAAACAAGTCTATTTTCAAGCATTTCTGCCATCTTCATCGCATCCTCGCGCTTATTAAACATCGGACCACCGAGATAATGAGGAAGGCAAATTTCTTTACCAAATCGCTTAAACAAATAAGCGACATAGTTTTCATAACTCAAACCAAGCAATCGTGCAGGAAAAATCCGATAAGTACCGCAAAGAGGACCAAACTCTTTGCATAAGTCCTCAGTTACGGCATAAGTGTATTTAGAGAGGTCACAAGGATGCTCAATACACTGAAAATATTTCATTATTTACTCACTTTCTTAGTATTTTGAAATATAGTTAAGATTCATCGCTGCGCGTTCAGCATCAGTAAGAATGGTCCATGATTTAAAATTATCGGGGAGTTTAATCTGGTCAACGGGGAGCGGCTCAATAGGACCATCTTCAAGAAGCCGTTTAGAAATGTCTTCAAAATAAATGAGATCAGCATCTTTCTTTTTCTTTGCGGGAGCCGGCGCTTCACCAGATACATATTTTTTTACGGTCGCTGCGGTTGTTCCGCACTTCTTCGCAACATGGCTATATACAGGATCTTTAGCATATTCCTCTTGAATCTGCTTAATTTTTTCTTCACTTAGGCGCGCCAAGGATAAATCACCTCTCCCTTTTTCTCATAAGGCACATTTCGCCAATTTTGTTTTTCATCGTAAGGTTTTTCGTTTTTCCAAACGTCCAAATCTTCAACAATAAAAGTATTCATATCTCGAAGCAACTTGCTTACGCAAAAATTAAAATGTCCACCAGCAAGTTTCTCGTACATATGAGTAGTGTGCTTTTTAGTTTTCTTATCGTAGAAATCTACAACAGTAAAAAGTATACCACCACTTCCATCATCAAAAGAATGCCAACTAGCTTTCTTTTGATGAACTACAAAACGCCCCTGCCACAAATCATCATTTTCAATAGTCCGATTAACAAAACGCATATCGGCATTGAATTTTCGCTGAGTAGCCTTTCTCAATTTGAAGCTCATATCTAATCTCCTTTCTCATTTTCTATAATAATTATAGCATAATTTCGTTCAAAAGTCAATTAGCTTTAAAGTTATAAACGGGCTTGATTATCTTAGCAATCTCAACAGTATCTTTGATATTCTCGATAATAGACTCCATCGGCTTGTAAGCCATCGGAGATTCATCAATAGTAGCATTAGACACGCAGGAAGTCCAGATACCATCCATTTCAAATTGATATTCTTCAAGAGAAAGAGTTTCTTTTGCTTTCGCGCGAGACATTAAGCGTCCAGCACCATGCGGTGCAGAGTAGTTCCAAGCAGGATTACCTTTGCCAATGCAAATCAAAGAACCATCGCGCATATTCATCGGAATAATAAGTTCTTCGCTCGCATTTGCTGCAACTGCGCCTTTGCGCAAAATAGGATGCTCACCATTCTTACACGGAGAAAAGTCAATATAATTGTGCTTAGTTTCAAAGGAAGTAAAGTTATCCCAGCTCATTTCTTTGCAAATAGTGAGCAGCATAGCTTTACGATTTGCTTCAGCATACTCTTGAACGATGTCCATATCATGGAGATAATTCTCAAAAGACTCTCCAACCAGCGGAACCAAACCTTTATCGTATTTAACTTTGCAAGAAGAAACATAAGCCGGGATTTCCATTTTGCGCCCATTTGCAAGCATCGTTTCGATTACTTTTTTATCGACTTTGCTACAAGCCTTTTGGTAATCAGTTTCAGCTAATTTCTGATAGTATTTGCAAACCTGAATACCAAGATTACGAGAGCCAGAATGAACAACAAGATAACATTGATTATCTTCATCAACATTCATTTCGATAAAGTGATTACCACCACCAAGAGTACCAATAGACTTCAAAAAGTAATCCTCTTTAGTCTTGATTGCGTCCCAACATTTTAGCTGATGAAGCTGATTCGCCCAATCCTTTGCCTTAACACCTACACGATCAGGTACCTTAATATTAACCATTTTATCGCGGATAGACATACCAGAAGGGATATGCTCTCGAATAACCTTATCCAATTTTTCAAAATCGACTTCTTCTTTATGCAAATGAGTAAGCTTTGCACAAATCATACCACAACCAATGTCCACGCCAACCAGATTCGGAACAACGCGATCAGAAATTCGCATAGTAGTACCAATAGTACAACCAGCACCAGCGTGAACATCGGGCATAATAGCTACATTTGCATTTTCTGCAAAAGGCTGATTCAGCATTTCAATAATCTGAGAAATAGCTTCTTGCTCAATCAAATCAGTATAGACTCGCGCGGAACCATATTTACCATTTAAAGTCAGCATAAAATCCAACCTTTCTTATTTATAAACTACGACAATGCCTTGGAACGGGTCATGCAAATCTGTAGTATCTCGAAAAGCATAAACTTCTTTGTTTAAAATACCATTATCACGAACATACTTTCCGCGCATGCCCTCAAGAATTTGTCTATTGAAACCAATAGCATCGAAATCTTCGATTTTGTAAGGATAAAGTGCATCTTCATTACCGCATTTGGTAATGCCAATCTCGGTAATAACTGAGCATTTTTCAACAAATTCTCGAATGGTCATTTTATTTCTCCTTTTCATTTACTATAAATATTATATCATATCTTCGCGTGGAAGTCAATAGAAAAAGAGCCTAGTCTATTGCAGACTAGGCCCCAAGATGAGAAAAGAAAGGAGACACTTATTAGTTAATCGTGGAACGGCTGACCAGATTTGAACTGGTATCAGTGGATTAGGAATCACACAGCTCTATCCAATTAAGCTACAACCGTATAAAATCTGACATTATTTTATATCGCGCCAGAACGATGGAAAGGATAAAATGGTACGGCTGAAGAGACTTGAACTCTTGGCTTTCGGATTAGAAGTCCGATATTCTATCCAACTGAATTACAGCCGCATAGGAGTACGGCTTTATTAGCGTCGAGCCGCGAACGACAAGGAGATTTGTATAAGATTCATAGAAATTGCAAGTGGCACGCTCAAAGAGACTTGAACTCTTAACCTCTCGGTTCGTAGCCGAGTACTCTTTCCAATTGAGCTATGAGCGCAAATTTATAGCGTTGTTTGTGTAGTTTAACGCTATTCCCAATGTTTGATAACCGAATCGAACGGTTCTTTAACTACACCACACTAACCAGAGAATTACATTGGATTCAAAATAATCAAGACCAACAATACGCCGCTCTACCACTGAGCTAAATATTCCCATTTAAGAGAAGATACTGTCGAGAATCGAACTCGACGACAAGCGGGTTACAAGCCAATTTCAGATGCTGTGATGGTCTTTAAATGGTGCGCCTGGAGGTATTTGAAACCTCATCTTGCGAATTAAGAGTTCGCTGCTCTTCCAGTTAAGCTACAGGCGCATAAAGAGCCAATGGCTCTAAATTGATATTTGATATTTTATATTTTATTCCATTCATCTTCAGAATAATTTTTTATAATAGAAGACTTGCTAGGTAAATTTTCTTTTTGACACCATTTTCTAATAGCATTCCCAGAAACATTAAATTTTCTACCTAATGATTCAAAAGAATTATTTCTGATTAACTATTTTAATTCATTTCTATTTTTATATTTATCTTTAGACGATTGTTTCCGATATTCTTTATAGCAATTTTGACAATAAACACTTTCTTTAGAATAAATAAAATATATAGGCCGACGTGGAGGCGTCTTAATCTCGCTGATAGCTACTCAGCGCTCCCCTATTGGAGCACCATGCCGGTTACGCTCCGGCCTATCTTGTTTGGAAGACAAGCTCCTTAGCTACTGGGATAATGGTGCATATAAAAGGGAGTTTTCAGACTATCCCTCACGTCCATTAGAGGTTGCTTTCGTTTTCTTTATTTTATAGATCGATTCCAAATGACTAAGCCACATATCGCTAAGCGCCGGTGGTAGTTTACCTCGAATCCATCCTATCTCGATCTCCGCAAATTTACTAGTCTTAGCGGTGTTGACTGGACAGTTTTTAACGACTTATCTAGGTCCAAACCTCGCGAGTTTGACGCCTTATCTCCTAGGCGCAAGGCTCGTAGTCCTTCCGAACTACACATGGCGCTCCCAACCAGGCTCGAACTGGTAACTTCCGCCGTGACAGGGCGGTGCTCTAGCCAATTGAACTATGAGAGCATAAAAGAGGAAAATTACTTTTCCTCGTCGCCTTTGTATCAAGCCAAATCAATTTCACTCAACTTAGCCCAGTTCAAACTAGGATACATATTATCCTTTTCACGTTCATCAAATACGGCAAAACCAATCAACCAATCGTTGCCAAGATTAATTGCCTGTCGCAGATAAACATACTGACAAACTCCATCATAGCCATCGTCTGGACCAAGTTTTTCATCCTCTTTATACCAAAGACGAAACAACTTATCCTTAGCATAGCTATTGAACCAATCAGCAAAATTTCCAACAAAAAAGTCCATAATATATCCTTTCTTAAAGTAAATGGTCCCTCATGATGGTATCGAACCATCCCGGCGAAACGCATGAGTTTTACAGACCCACCCCAATCCTTATGGTCTAATGAGGGATAAAACAGAAACCGCACAAACGGTTTCAAAAACTCTTTCTATACATGGTAGACGAGCTAATGGTGCGCGTGAGAAGACTTGAACTTCCAGTCTGACGGATTAAAAGTCCGCGATTTTACCATTAAACTACACGCGCATAAAACAGAATATTAAGAAGCGTTCTGTTATCGCTTTGGCGGACCGTACAGGGCTTGAACCTGTGACCCATGGATTAACAGTCCATTGCTCTACCAACTGAGCTAACGATCCATAATAAAAATCAAGACGATTTTTCATTTTGTTTTATCATCCATATTGTTAAAACATCAAAAGTTTTGCAGAAATCGTCTTAGAATCTCATTTCATCCCATATCAAGACAGCTTCTTACCAATATTAGAATTTTAAGTTCTGATTGTAAGTATTTTGCTGCTTCTGTCTTTCATTTTCTATATATATTATATCATAGAAATCATAAAAAGTCAATTCATTCGGTGAGCAGTTTCAATCTCACGCAAACTCATAGGGATTTCGTTTAACAGCATCGGATATACCATAGCCTTCACGTTCCCACCTTAGAGCAACATTATTGTCTTTAGCGATTTTTAATTCTTATCTACGAATGAATCTCATTTTCTATAAATATTATAGCATATTATCTATCAAAAGTCAAATCATTGAAAATCATCTTCTGTCCAATGAAGACCTTTATAAGTAAGATAGTGTTTAAAATCTTCAACGAAACGCCAATAATCTTTGCCTTTTCCTTTTTCAAAAGGAAGTTTGTTATACTTGTAGAAATCATGCGTATATGCAATCCACAAAAGCCAAATCAAATTAGTATCTTTTGCTTGAACATGAATCTTCGCGCGAGGCTGATAAACTGGATTATGATAAAGAACATAATATTCATTATGCACATTTTCAACAGTCCAGTTAGAATCGTGAGTAAGAATTTCAAAAAGATACTTCTTCGCTTTATTTGAACGAAATACATGAGCACCACCAAAACAGAACTCAAAATAATTCATCAAATCATCATAAACCCAATCACTTACAGGAGTATTCTTTTTCCTCTTACTCATTTTAGTCCTTTCTTTAAGCCTTCTCGCACAAGTGATTATAAATTTCAAGACTTTTAATTTCTATGGATTGCTCCGTTGCTCAGTATAAATTTCTACTTCATCAGGTTGCTCTCCATCTCTTTTCCCATTGATCATACTCAGCAATTTCCCGCTTTATGATTTTGCCGTCTTTTTTATATACAGTAATACGATATGCATAATTGGCAGAATATTTCAACAACCGTTGTAACGCTTCCTCCTCAGAAGTCGTTTTTGTAACTCCGACATAGGAACCGCCAGACCCCAAAATCTCAGGTTCATACCAACCTGTCTCATAGAATATAGTCTGTTCCATTACTTCATCCCACTTTTTTATAGATTTTAAGTCTCAATCAAAATAAAATCATAACCCGGAGCCTTCTCACGTAAATAAGCATAAATCTCATTGCACTTTTTCAGATAAGCAGTCGCACTCATATCAAGATTCTCTGGAATAGGTTTGCCATTGAGATAAAGTTTCAAATAGCAATCATAACTCCAATTATCTGCGAAAAGCAAACCAAGAATATATGAATAGTCATTATCAATATCTTCTCGCTCAAGAATCCAGCATGAACCAAATCATCTTGAAGAACTTCATAACTAATAACTGGCGCAGTCAAAATTTTCATCAATTGAAAAACCTTTCAAAATAATCTAAAAACCAGCACTCAATTTTTTCAAACCATCGAATTAGTTTTTGTTCCCAAGTCAGATTGGTCTTAATCGCGGCTGAACAATAATTTTGTTTTCTCTTCTGATCACTACGTCTTGAGCGCTTACTAGACAAATTCTTTTTGTAAGCATCAGTTCCAACCATTGCCCGACCATAAACCATCTTGGTCGTCTTCAATTTGCCCATAGTAACTCTCCTTCCTATTGGTGCGCAAAGTGGGATTTGAACCCACAAATCCTACGTCCTTAGCGTAGTGTCTATGCCATTGACTACTTGCGCATAATGAAGAATTTTCGTATCTTCTCCTCTTGATTGCCTATTCAATACTAAGGACGACGGACTAACTCAATCAAACCGTGAAGTTCAATTCCCATCGGGAATCTAATAGGGAACTCCGTTCTGGAGCAGCGGGTGAGAGTCAAACTCACTAACTTCGGCTTTGCAGGCCGCTATGCGATCGACGCATCTCCGCCGCATATAAAAGGGAGAATCACTTCTCCCTAAAAGAAAGAGGTAGGTATGAAAAGAGTAAGAAATTAACTTTCAAACTCTATAAATATTATATCACAATTTTCAGAAAAAGTCAATTAAACCATATCCGACATTTCCTCAATCATCTTCTGGACTTTGGTGTTCTCCATATCCAGCTCATGACTACGCCTTGCTGCAAAGCCATCATACTTACTAATCTGCTCATACAGCGCAATAATCCGCTTCTTATAATTGTAAGTGTAATTCGCCAGAGCATGATAATACTGAGTCCAAGCCTTGCGACGAGCAATCTTTATACCCTCGTTCTCGTCCCACTTATCATCAACCGAACAGTAAGCCTTGCCCTCAAACACACAATAAGCAGGACCAAGGTCGGAATTAACATGGAGTAGAGAGGCAATCTCCCCTAGCTCACAAATCCTAAAAGTGTCACGCTTAGTCCAAATATTTGCCAGATCGCGAACACCGCCACTCAGCTTGGCGACTACGACGCCATGATATGGACGACCATTGATACATCCAGTTTTATCTCGATCAATGTAATACGAAAAACTCGGCTTGTGATAAGCGATGTCGCCATCTCGCTTAGCGGTCAAACGAGGAACAGCAGGAATAAACTTAGTCATAATTTAAATATCCTTTCTTAACTTTCTATAAATATTATAGCATAAAATCGTTCTAAAGTCAATTAATCTTCAAGAGTATTAGTAGAAAAAGCTTCAGCTGTAATGGTAATACCAAGAAAATAGCTGAGAATTGCCGGTAGAGTATATTCCGCATCGTCAACAATAATCGTATCAAAAGGCGCATTTGTTGCGGTCGGCAAATCATCAAAAGTAACAGGTGAAGGAATCTTGTAACCCATCACATTTGCCTTTTCCATCAGAATGCGTCGCCGATGGTCGTCAATAGCAAAAATAGGAACGCCAGAATTTGCGCTCTCCTCGATCAAACGAGAGGTTTTGCCTTCTCCACGCTTCATTCTAAAAATCTTCATTTAGTTTTTCTCCTGAGCCATATAATTTTTCAGCGCTTGAGAAATGGTTTTGCCATCTGCTTTTGCGCCAATCTCCACGCGAACAGCTTTCATCGCTGCGCCAAAAGCAGTTGGGAGCATACACTCAGCATCCATTTCACGCAGATAATCCAAAACCTCATCATAAGACATCATTTTAGGCAAGTAGATGGAATAAAGGTCAATCTGACGCTTCAAACCCTTAGCATAATGAGTATTGAGCAAATCACCAGACATTGCGTCATAGTCCTTTTGCATCTGTTTGACTTCCTTGCGGATGACATCAATAGCTTCATCATTAGTCAATTCACGGCGAAGCTCAACTTCTTTCGCGCGGAAGCGAGATAAAAGATAAGAATAATCATTCTTATCTTCCATTCTATCCTGTTTCAGCGCGGCTTTCATATTCATTTCGATCTCAGAAACAATCAAAATAATCTTCCTTTCTCACAAGGTAATATAAAAATCTATACCTTCATTCCACATAATTTTTCGGGCTTCGTGAAAATCTTTAATCTGCGGCGGAGTTTTATCATGCTGCTTAAACCAGTAATCAATAAAATCCTGCGCCGCAAAATTCATTAAAGCGGTATTGGAAATAAAAGTCGCCCAACTAGTATCTGCTTTTGCTTTATAACGTACAAGCCACATAGACATTAACCCCATTTAGACTGGCGAACATAAGACAAAGTGAGATGAGACTCCTTTTCAGTCGGTTCAAAATTAAGCCACTTCTCGATGTTTTCCTTCCCTTCAACAGTATAGGAGCCATCGTTAAAATCTGCAAAACGATTATCCGAGGCATCAAAATCATAAACAGTGCCATCTTGCATTGTTAGGCTGCCAGTTTCGTCACCAGTTACAATCCAAATAAAAATTTCTTTAATATCGGATATATCGTACCCTTCAACATGACAAATAGTTTTTTGATTCTCATAATCGTAGATAACAAAATCAAAACCCAATACTCATTCTTCCTCTCTTGATTTTCTATATATATTATATCATATATATCTTAAAAAGTCAATAGGAATAATTAAAATTCCACATCAAAAAGCAACCAATTATCCATTGCGTGAAGATACTCAAGCTCAACATCGGACTCAAAGAAATCTTCCTCTTTCAAAGGATAAATGCCAAAATCAGTTGGATGCTCACGAATTTCTTCTTTAGTCACAAGAGCAGAATCATAAGGTTCATGATCGCGGTAAATCTTTCTCGCGCACTCACGAGCATACCATTTTGCTTCTCGATTGGTTAAAAATTCTTTTTCATCAACTAAATGCAATGGCGCATAAGGACGCTTTAAACCAGCATAAATTTTAAACTTTGTCATAATCATTCTCCTTAACTTTCTATAAATATTATATCATATCTTTGCGCGGGAGTCAATATAAAAAATGGGCTGGAATTTCTTCCAACCCAATATATGTCAAACTTCAATCCAAGCATCAGCATAATCGGCCGCGGAAAGAATTGTGTCATCTTGTAAGCATTTCCAGATGAAGCCATTATCATCAACATAAACTTCATCTTTCATGTAGTGTCCATAACTACCAACAGGAGCTACCCATTTCTTTGCAGCGAAGGCATCTGTTGTATGGCACAATGACCAATTTTCACGGTCTTCTTTTGGTGAAACTGCCGAAGCAGCATGAGGAACCAATAGAACCCATACTTGTTCGTCATACTTAACTGGCGCACCGATTACCCAAGAGGAATAATCCTTATTAGGTTCCCATTCGGGAATACATCCCTCATTGGCAATAATTTCAGTACCAGTTAAGTTTTTTGCTTGTTTTTGAAGTGCTTGAGCATCTGCTTTGCCTTTCGCACGGAAAGTATTCAGAATAAAATCTTTACTTGTCATACTGATTGCACTCCTTCTTGATAGGCTGCGGCAATAGCATCGTAAATTTGTTCTACATCTGATTTATCTGCTTTTGAATTTTCGAGTGCGGAAACACGCTCATCAAGAGTCATAGAAGCTTTGGTTGGATAGTTCCACCAAGAGTCAAAATCATTTTCAATTTCTTCTACTGTCAGCGTGCCATTATAACGGAATTGAACTTCGTCGCACTCGTAAGCATCATAGGTTTCTTCTTCCGAATTACCCTGTTTGGTGACTTTTTTGATATTTTTCCTCAAAATAACGTCGGTTTTTCCGCCAACGGGGAAAGTCAAAACAGCTTTCGGGATAGAGCAATAAGTCTCTTTCATAACTTGTCAATTCCTCCCTAGAATGATTAGATATGGATTGCTTCGAACGATTCATTAGGGTATTTATATGATAATTGAGGATTACTCCACGACTTTTAGAATATGTAAGCCAACTATTATATGCTGCAACTTTTCGCGCTTTCCAAATAGGTACATAAGAGAGTTGATTTGCGCGGATGAATTGTCTACGCGCTCTGCGAAAAATTTTCTTACGGATGCCGCGGCGATGACGATAAATTCTAAAACCCATCATATCAATAAAAGTATCTTTATAGCGAGGATGATTTTCAACCTCTTTAGATGGGAATTGAATTACTGCCCAGACATTTTTGATTTCTAAACCAAATTGTGCTTTAATGCGTTTGGCAACTGTTTTAATCGCACGCTCCAAATTGGACTTATATCCAAACAAGAGAAAATCATCTGCATAGCAGACAATTTTTTCAACTAGTTTAATTCGCTGTCCGCGGCGCTCTTTATAAAGTTTATTAAACTCACGCAAAACTTCACTCATTATTAAATTAAATGCCCAAGTGGAAAAGTAGCCGCCAATAATTAAATGGTGATTAGGATAGTTTGCCATGATAGCATCAACTAAACCAATTAGCTGTTTATTCTTGCCGCAATATTTAGCAATAAGATTATGGACAGTGCTTACTTTTGTTGATGGATAAGCCTTACGGACGTCACATTTAATGCAGTCTACTCGTTTGTCTTTGAACTTTGAACTATTGAGAATATATGAAATTCTTTGCGCGCCCTTGACTTGTCCTTTGCCTGGGATACTGCCAAATTGACAATATAAAATTTTAGCATCAAAAAGTGGCTGAAGTGCGTAAACCGCAATGTATTCAAATACTTGCTGAAGAGGAGATTCTTGACAAATATCTCTTTTCTTTCCAGAAATACCATCAACCCGATTGAATTGACGAAGTTCTTTAAATTTGAGTTTGCCATCAGCAATCATTTGAGCGCATTTTTCAGATAATTTCTTGATTGCGCCGTCAATCATAGGAGTTGATTCATTTAATTGCGAACGCTCCTTTATTACCGTGCGGCGAGATATACCTGTTTGGGTACATAATAAATCAAGAAAATCATTACGATAAAGTTTATACTTAACACAATCATAAACTGCCCAGTAAATAAACTCTGGATCACATATATTAGTACTTGCGGGCTTACAAAAAGTCTTTATAAGTAGCCCTCCTTATTAGTCCTTTGGCCGGTCTCCCCGTGCGACTTTCGCCGAAGCTACTAGACGCGGTTAAGCTTATTCTTTTCTGAATAAAAGAATAAGCCGGTCTTGACTACGCAGGAGCAATTTCAACTAAATAAGTCTAGGAACGTAATCCGCATTATCGTTGTAAAACTGCTCCGCAAGCAAGACCGGCTAGGACCGCCGAGCGCCCCGTTCCAGTTAGAATTCGAAGGAGAATTGTTCGAGTTACGAGCTGAAACACCACAATTACCGCCATTCTACAAATTGTAGAAACACCAACCAGCACGCACACCAGACGACGCCAAATTGACGTTGAAGCCAAATCTGCCAACGGAATACGTCCCTACTTTCGTTAAACGCCGAAAGAGCTAAATGGAGGATTTTGTAGTAGAGAAACCCTTCCCTAAACTTTGAATCGTATCCTTGGAATTTTATTCTAGGTTATATAGATTCTTGAATGGCGGTAAAGTCATTGAATCTATCTCGGTTTCGTATGAAACAAGACTTGAAAGTTAATGGTTCAATTAAATCATGCTATCGCTGCACTCAATTGAGATCGGGTCAACAGTCGGGTATATCGCACGGATGGGTCGTTTCCATTATAATGGGGGACTTGCGTCCCCTTTCCTACCCTTCCTCCTCCCCCCCCCCCCCCTCCCCACCG
>ERZ859937.90-NODE-90-length-46663-cov-1.796365_pt1 | contig 46663 bp, 42 predicted proteins | sample MGYA00509985_ERZ859937 | MGnify/ENA primary metagenome ERZ859937 (study PRJEB30046, sample SAMN00715169) | human gut metagenome | study: EMG produced TPA metagenomics assembly of the A metagenome-wide association study of gut microbiota in type 2... | reverse complement strand
TTCCCTCTGCGACAACGGCACCTCATTTTTCATGTAAGTGTCCCACACATTCATGCGATCCTGCTCGTCAAGCTTGCGCAACACCCTTGCCGGCACACCTGCTGCGATACAGTTATCGGGTATATCGCGGTTTACAACTGCACCTGCTGCCACTATGCAGTTCTTTCCGATTGTGACACCGCCACAGATTGTAGCACTCGAGCATATCCAGCTTCCGTCACCAATCCTTATAGGCTTTGCATATTCAAGGTCATGGAAGCCGTCCGGATATTCCTGCGGCAGGCGTTCCTCTGACAAAAACGGATGGCAAGGTGTCGCAATAGTGACATTTGCTCCAATCCATACTCCGTCACCTAGCTCAATCGGTGCGCAATCCAGAAATGTACATTTGTAGTTTACAAAGCAGCCCTTGCCAAAGTGGATATTTACACCATACTCACAGTAAAATGGTGCAAAAATGAATGCACCACCATCCTTTGCAGATGGTATCATTTTCTCCAAAATACGCTGCTTACGCTTCTTCATCCAAATCGGTGTGCGGTTGAATTTGTCACACAGCCCCATTCCTCTTTCATGGTAGCCTGCTATGTCTGTGCTGTCTGCATTGTAGAGCTTTCCCGCTCTCATTCTGTCCCAATTGTTCATAGTGTTTCTCCTGATGTTTCTTATAAAAATACTTCTGTTTACTATAATAGTATCATCAATTTTAATTTTTACAATAAAGAAAGTCACCGGTCACACCTAGTATGACCGGTGACTGTTACTGTTCACATCTAACAGTGTAGCCAGCAACTTTCTACAAAATACAAATTTAAAATCAATAGCATCAGGCTGTAAGTATCTCTGTCAATACACCATACAGCTCTGTATCAAGCTCCTTTGCCTTGAGCTCTGATAAAATCACTGTTGTTTTCTTTCCCGATGTAATAAGACCGTAGATTTCATCCTTTAGCACAAAGCCTATCTCTGCCTGATTCAGGAAATCAAAGCATCTTTTTTCGATTTGATTATCAAGCGCTACTGTGTCTTTCGATATTGCAACGCTTATTTTGCTTGCTGTCGATGCAGTTACAGTAACGATGAGCTTTCTGTTTTCTTTATCATATTCATTCTTTGCCCAGACCTCTTTACCGTCCACAGATACCTTTACCTTATCGGCTGCTGCCTCGGTTCTTCTTTCAAAGACAAGCTTATAGGTTCTGTTGTCAGGTATTAATGATGTATCTCCATCTGCCGGAGAAATGACAAACATATCTTTATCCGCAGAATATTTCATAGCTGTGGTCACACATCTGCCATCCACATATCCGCAGGATTCATTGTCATCCTCGTATAGCTCAAACTCACCATCAGCCTCCGGGAATACCCTGACACATAATACATCAGGATTTTTGATAACAGATCTTGCATCAAGCTCATCAGCATCTGCACACGCAAGTATGCCTCCAGCCTTCGCAAACACAGGTATGCTGCTCAAATCCCTGTAAACCTCCAGCATTCTTCCACCATCATAGCGCATGCCTGTATAGATATCATACCAGATGCCCTCCGGGAACCATACTTTGGTTTTTGCCACATTAAGTCCCTTAATACGTGGAGTTGTAACAGGTGCTACCATAAGCTGGCTGCCAAAGAAATACTGATTCTTTACCTCATAAGCCTCTGCATTTTCAGGATACTCATAATACATAGGCTCAATCAGCGGCATATTCTCGGCATAGCTGCGATAGTTCATAGTATACAGATACGGAATCATACAATGCCTCTGTCTGAGCGCTGCCTCCATCGCTTCCTCAGTCTCTTTTTTAAATCGCCACGGCTCCTTGCCGTTAAATTCGCTGCATGAGCTGTGCAGACGCATTATCGGAGAGAATATACCATATTGTGTCCATCTGGCTGTCAGCTCATCATCCTTGTAGCCAAGCATATGTCCGCCAATATCATGGCTCCACCATCCATATCCGATGTTTGTCGCTGTCGTTGTAAAATACGGTTGGAAATCAAGCGACTCCCATGTAATATGTGTATCTCCCGAAAATCCAATCGGATATCTATGGCTTCCCGGACCTGCATAGCGCGAAAATGTCATTGGACGCCTGCCGTCTCTTTTATTATCGGATAATGAAAATGATTAAAAATCCATAGCGGATCCAATCCTTCAACCTTGCAGTTACTGCCCTGCTGCCAGTCAATCCACCAGAAATCCACACCTTCAGCCTCTCTCGGATGGTGAAGATACTTAAAATATGCATCCATAAACTTTGGGCTTGCCGGATCACATACAACCGGGTCCTCATTTTCATAGTCCACGCCCATTTCCTTTGCCATATCAACATACATTTCTTCACAGCCCTGCACACCATCCGCAGGGTGTACGTTCAGGGTAGTATGCATTCCTCTGTCATGGAGCTTTCCAAGAAAGCGCTTCGGATCCGGGAAAAGCTTTTTGTTCCAGGTATATCCTGTCCAGCCGCTTCCGTATTTAGGGTCCACATCAACCTGATGCCAGTCCATATCTATTACTGCTACCGTGAATGGGATATTCTTTTCATCGAATTTGTCCATCAGCTCCATATAGCTTTCTTCTGAGTATTTATAATATCTGCTCCACCAGTTTCCCAGTGCATATCGCGGAAGCATCGGAGTCTTGCCGCAAAGCCTGTAAAAATCATTGAGCGCCTGTTTATAATCATGTCCATATCCAAAGAAATACAAATCAGACACACCTTTTTTTCTTGGCTCAATCCATCCATCGTCAAGTAAAATCTGTGATTTACTGTCATCAAGAATTGAATATCCAAAGCGTGAAACGACACCGTGTCCAAGCTCAACCTCTCCGTTTACATCATCAAGTGTACGCGCTGTACCCTGCAAATCATGCACCTTCTCGCCATAATGCCAGATGCTGTGATATGCGCTCAGGTTTCCCTTAATCTGTATACTCAGTCCGTGTGATGAGAACTCCTTCTCATTATATATCAGGTGCAGCATTGATGTATGAACCTCAATTCCATCAGCGTTACGCACCACATGATAGCCGGTCTTTGGAAAATCCCTGAACAATACTGTCTGTGTTGCCCTATCCTCGAATACGCCATCTTCACTGTATTCCAGACGGACAAGCGCCTCTGTCAGAAATGTAATCCTGTATTTTTCACCTATTATCATATTGTCCGATAATGCCACCGGACTTGTCTTTACTCTGTATATTTCCTGCATGAAATACTCCCTCTCATATAAATTACGCTATCCCTTGACAGCCGATGCAGCAATTCCTGCGATAAACTGCTTCTGGAAGAACAGATATATCAGTAAAACCGGTATGATAGATATTGCCGTTGCCGCAAAAAGTGCGCCATAATCTGTTGAATACTGTCCGTTAAACATCTTAAGACCAACTGCCAATAGCTGCTTTTCCTTGGTATTAATTACAAGATAAGGCCACAGATAGTCTTCCCATGTCCACAGGAACTGAAAAATAGCTATACTTGAAATTCCGTTTTTTGCCATCGGAAATATAATCCTGTGAAAGATATAAAACTCATTAGCGCCATCCATTCTGGCAGCTTCAATAATCTCATCAGGGATGGTCTCAATGTGCTGCTTCATCATAAATATTCCAAATCCGCTGAACATAGCCGGAATAATAAGTGCCTTATAGCTGTCCATCCATCCGAATTTCTGAATCATAGTGTATTTTGGAATAATTGTTACGCACCATGGAATCATCATAGTAGCCAATACAAAGCCAAATAGGATATTTCTGCCCTTAAACTTATATTTGCTTAATACAAAACCACAGATTGTACTGGTGTATACCACAAGCAGGGTTACAACAATCGTGATAAACAAACTGTTTCCAAAAAACCTCATGAAATTGAAATGCGAATTCATGCTGATGTAATTGTCTATTGTAAACTCTTGTGGAAGCAGATGTTGCTGCAACGCCATTATTTCCTTATTCTGCTTAAATGATGAGCATAGCATCCATATAAACGGATAAACTGTAACAATGCCCAATAATAGAAGGAATACATTTAAAACTATACTGCTTACTTTTTTTCTCATGATATTCTCCTCCTACTCTTCCTTGCCCGATACTTTGAAAGAAAGCACGGTAAGCACTGCGGTAATCACAAAAAGCACAAATGAAAGTGCTGATGCATATCCAAAGTTGTATTTGACAAAGGCCTCATCGTAAATAATGTAAGAAGCCAGATATGTTGATGTTCCCGGTCCACCCTCTGTCATGATGAGTATCTGAACATATGCCTGGATATACGAAATAATTGATGTAATGACTACAAAAAGTGTCATAGGCTTAAGCAACGGCAATGTAATGTATCTGAATTTCTGCCAGCCACTCGCTCCGTCAACCTGTGCTGCCTCCATGACATCTGCCGGAAGTGAGTACAGGCCTGCCATATACATGACAACCGCATATCCAAAATCCTTCCAGATGGTCATTATAATTACTGCAATCAGAGCAGTTTTGGGATTCATCAGCCAGTTGATATCGAGCCCGAATATTTTGTTGATGATTCCAATCTGTGGATTGTACATGAACTTCCATACAAATGCCACTGCAACCATAGGCGTTACTACAGGCATATAGTAAACTGCCCTGAAAAAGCTCTTATGCTTTATAAGCGTTGAATAAATAGCATACGCGATTCCCAGTCCCAGACCGACTCTGAAAACAATTACAACTACCGAAAAAATTACGGTATTGAACATTGATTTGCCGAACAATTTGCTCGTGAACACCTGCTTATAATTTTCCAGACCCAAAAACTTGTATGTTCCGCTTAACGGATTCCACTCATGAAAGCTTCCTGCAAATGCTATACCAATTGGTATTATCAAAAACACTATAAAGAAAACTACCATAGCTAAAACAACTATGTTTCTTAAAATTATTTCACTCTTACTTTGTAATGGACGTGATTTTTTAAACATTAATAATCCTCCGTGGTGAATCTCTACATGTTATTTTGCAAACTCATATAGATTCTCGACTGATTGGAATGAACTGTTCTTCATATCCTTTATAATATCAGCCTGTGCCTTGTCTAAAGCCGTATCAATATCTACTCCATTGTAGAATATATCCTCTCCGGCCTTTTTCATATCCTCCTCAACACATGAAGGCATCGGACCCGGCCAGATGTAGTGGTCAATGTGCTCTGCAAGTACCTTAAGCGATGGGTTTTTAAGTATTTCCTCATTGTCTGCAAGGGATTTCTTTGCAGGGAAGGTACTCATAGCAAGATTGAAATCTACCTGAGACTCATCATCGCAGAGGAAAAACTTTACAAAATCCTGTGCAACTGCCTGCTGATCCTTTGGTGCTTTTTTGTTTACACCGAATGTTGACTCACCGTTATATCTATTGTATGCATATGGATTTCCGTCAAATGTAGGAATTTCAAATACGCCAAAATCTATATCGCTCCATGTGGTCTTAAGTGTATTGTAATAATGTCCCCACTGAATAACCATTGCCGACTGTCCCTGTCCAAAGCTGTCTGCGCATTTATCGCCAAAATCCTTTGAACCAATCTGATCCTTGTCGTACATATCAACAAGCATCTGCATTACCTTCTTCATGGCATCCGAATTGACATTAGGTGTCTTTCCATCCTCCTTAAAGAGGTTCTCACCAAGCTGATAATTAAGACCAAGCAGATAATTCTGGTGGAAATCATTATTGAAATTGAGTCCGGCCTGGACTATATTGTCTCCATCCTTGATTGTGAGCTTCTTTGCCACCTCAATCATTTCATCCCAGGTCTTTGGAATATCATCATCTGTTAGTCCGGCTTCCTTCCACATCTCCTTGTTGTAATAAACAGAACCTGTCATCATTCCGTAATCAATGTAATAAACCTTACCATCAATCACATGGGCGTTTACTCCATTAAAGTCCTGCTCCAAATCCTCAACAGGAATATCAAGCGGAGCCATATAGTTGATAAGATTCTCATGATAGCTGTTATGTACATCGAAGAGTGCCGGTCCGTCCTCACCATCGAGTGCCAGAGGAAGCTTTGTCCAGTAATCTTCCCATGGATTATCCACCAGGTTTATAGTTACATTAGGATGAATAGCTGTGTATCTGTCAATAACCTTCTGAAATAATTCATCGCTTCCCCACTCCCACAGGTCAATTGAGATATCCTTTCCATCATTAATCTCAACCGAAGGGTCATACTTCACCGTATCGCCAAATGGCTTGTTGGTACCTTTATGTCCTTTTTAGCTGATGAAGCCGATGAGCTGCCACAGCCTGTAAGCGCTGTCACTGCCATTGTAGCTGCCATAACTGTTGCAATAAGTTTCTTCTTCATAGAAATCCTCACTTTCTTAATTCAATATCCTCTTTTTCGTTCAAATTAGTTTAGCGCTAAATCTAACTATAATCTACCACCACCTTATACATTCGTCAATAGTTTTTTGTTTTTTTATCACTTTTCATATTATTTTCATATGTTTTTTGTGCATTTTTACATGTAAATTAGGGTTTTGTCTAAATATTTGCAAAAACCGATTGCTATTTGCAAAATAAAAATGTATACTTAAGATAATTTATAAACCCATATTTTGAATCATATTCGGTTTATGTATAAACTCATCATTGTTTATGTTCAAACTTATTGTGGTTTATGTATAAACTTTATAGTAAAAAAATTATAATACTGAATAGAATGGAGTTTAATATGACGCTTAAGGATATTGCCGAAATGGCAGGTGTGAGCACAATGACCGTCTCAAACGTAATCAACGGAAAGACAAGCCGTGTTTCACAGAAAACAAGGGATAAAATCAATTCAATTATAGAGGAATATAATTATGTTCCGAATATGAACGCAAGAAGTCTTTCAAACAATTCCTCACACATTATCGGAGTTGTTACATTTTTAGAGGAGAAAGAATATGCTTCAGGATACAATTATTTTGAGAACCCATATGTCAGTACAATGATTGGTACAATAGAAACAGAGCTTCACAAAAACGGATACTTCACCATGCTTCAATCAGTATCCAGAAGCTCAGATATATTATCTTTGGTTAAGAACTGGAATGTAGATGGGATGATTCTGGTTTTCCCCACCTCTGCCCAAAATCTTGAAAAGCTGATGGATGCAGCCAACTGCCCTATTGCTGCCTTTGACAGCAATTACTCTCACCCTAATCTCATAAATGTAATATCTGATGATGAAAAGGGCTTATATTTGTCGACCAAATATATGATAAATCACGGTCACACCGAGATTGCATTTGCAGCTGATTATGAGGGAAATATCGTCCTCACCAAACGTTTTAACGGATACAAAAAAGCTTTGGAGGACAGTCATATTCCTTTCCGTCCTGAATATATTTTCAGCTATCCACCTTCATATGAGGGCGGTATCGAAGCCGGCCGTGCCATTGCAGGCAGCAAGTCACCAATCACAGCAGTGGTAACAACTGCCGATATATGTGCTATCGGCATCATGGAGGGTGCGCGTCTCGGCGGTTACCGTGTCCCGATTGATTTATCTGTCATAGGCTATGATAATTTGAATCTATGCCAGTACACCGTGCCGAAGCTTACATCGGTATCACAAAATGTACCAAAAAAAGCCCGGCTTGCAACCGAGCTTCTCCTAAAGAAAATACATGACAATGAATCAGACAGTAATTTGGGTGAGATTATGGATGTTGAGATTGTTGACAGGCAATCCGTCATCTCGCTTTATTAAGCCGATAACCGACCTACTCCCTGTGCACACGCTTGTTTTCATACATTTTCCATTATCTTGTCAAATCCTTTACCCACTTGTATTTTTTAAAATGTATGAGTGTCCAAGGTATCTTTCCAACCTCATCCACGCAGGTGCACGCATACACCACAACCACCGGCCAGTTCAAAAAATATGTGCCTGCAACTGCAAGCGGTATTGCTATGCCCCACATCGTCACAGCAAGAGAGTACATATCAAACATCGTATCTCCTCCCGAACCAAAGACACCGTTTATGATGATTTCATTTACCGATCGTCCAATCATGTAGAAGGCAAGTACACCGAATAACTGCTTCAGATACTCTGCAGCCTGCGGTGTGAGCTTTACAAAATGTAAAATCACCGGTGCTGAAACCGCCATAAGCACTGTCATAACAGCTCCACACAAAAATGACAGCTTTGCCATTCTGATGCCATATGCTTTTCCACGCTTTAAATTCCCTGCACCAAGCTCATTTCCTATCATAATGCCTGCTGCACTTGATATACCTGCACTGAGACAGCAAATGATATCACGCACAACCGCTGCGACGGAGTTGGCCGCTGCTGCGTCTGTTCCCATGTGTCCCATAAATGTAGAGTACGATGTAAAGCCTATTCCCCATACAAGGCTTGCTCCGAGAATCGGTCCGGAGCACTTCATAAAATCTGCTGACAGTTCCTTGTTTCTCACCAAAAGCTCCCTGATTTTAAGCCTGATATATCCCGGTCTGTAAGAAAATGTGATTGAAAGCATAAGCTCCAGCACTCTTGATATGAGCGTGGCAATTGCCGCTCCCCTCACATTCATGCTCTCGATGCCAAATGCACCATAGATAAACACAGCATTCAGCACGATATTTATTAGCACTGTAATCGAGCTGACTGCCGCCGCAGTCCCTGCATGCTCTGATATCTTCATCATGACTATATAACACTGCGAGAAGCCCGTCAACAGATACGAAAAAGAGGCTATTTTCAGATAACTTACACCATAATCTATAAGCACAGGCTCGTTTGTGAAAATGAGCATCAGATATCGAGGAAAGAATGCACATGCCACGAAAAACAGTACTGATACTACACAGCATATTCTGATTGCAAGAGCGAATATGTCATCGAGCGCCTTTATATCCTGCTTGCCCCAATACTGCGCTCCGAGTATTGCAAGGCCCGCTGTCGCCGCTGATAGAAACATGTTCTGGATGAACTGTATCTGTGTGGCAAGCGAAACCGCTGACATATAGTTCTGGTCCAGTCCTCCAAGCATGAAAGCATCCGCCACAGCCACCAGCGCCAGCATCAGATTCTGCACCATTATCGGGACCATGAGTGTCCACAGCTTTTTGTAGAAATGTGTATCAAATTCTATTGTTTTCATGTATCTTTTATACCCCTTGATTACTGATTATTATCCCAAATACAAACAATTATATATGGTTGCATTGGCATATGTCAAATATATACATAATATCTGCAGATATTTCATCCAAAAAAGTGTGCCGCTATCCCCATCATCGGTATAGTGTGCAAGGTTCGTAAACCCCTGTTCTTTTCTATAAATGACCATAAAAATGACAGGGAATGTAACCCTGTCATAAAGTCAGAATTGTTCCTTCACTTATAGGAGAAATTCGAGGGGATAAACGGAACTGTTTTTTTCTAAACAATAGTATGTAAATGTTTACGACAAACTGGGAGTTATCTATTAACTTTCTTAACTTTCCCTTATTTTCAAGGCTTTCTGCTATTGAAAATTCTATATATGTATCCTTTTCCCTTGTTTTTGCCCTTATGGGATAATTACAAGGGAAAATTCATTATTCAGTTGTTTAATCGTTGCCTGCCACTTTATCAAGAAGTCTTGCGGAAGTCCGCTTTGCTTCCCTTGTAGCATGGGCATAGACATTCATGGTGGTACTCACGTCTGAGTGTCCTAACAGTTCCTGCACATCCTTAGGCTGAGCCCCGTTGGATAAGAGGTTTGTCGTGTAGGTATGCCTTAATGTGTGGAAATGGAAACCTTCAAGCTCCGGCACATTTTCTGTCATTCCCAAATGGTAATACTCGTAATGCACCCGATTCTTTTCCATTACCTCTCTGTAAAAATTCCGCTGATAAAGTTCTCCATACTGAAAACGATTTACTTACTAAGAAAAAAGAGCTTGAAAGCAAGATTGCCACCAAAGAGGAAGAGATCCGAACTCTCAAAGCCAGATTATCCAATATCGTCAGACAGCATGAATTTGCAACAGTACAAGACTTCTACACAGCATTCTATACTGCACAGCGTGCCTTTGACGCATATCAGAAAGAACGTTCTAAGTGGGAAGAAGCATACGGAGAGAAAGTTACTCCAAAGTTCGAAACCATACACGACAAAATAAAAAGGTATCAGGAAAAGTCTGACAACCAGAACGCCAATCGACCTTATCAAAGCAAAGATAAAGGGGCGAGATAATCGCCCCTCAATTTCATTGCTTAATTTTTTCAAAAATGAAGTTCAGAACACTCATCATCAAGAAATCACACTAAACTTCCATTATTGAAATCAATTTGATTAATTGCTATAGTAATCAGCTCTTCAATATTTGATAGCTATATAATTTTTTCATATTTTCACTTTTTCTTCTCTCAGCCTCTTCCAGCGCCTCATTATAAAACTCTTGTCAGAATATACTTTATCCCGAGGATATACAATACTTTCGATAATACCATGAAACAAATCATCATAAGCCATTTCTTTCGTATAGCCATCACCAACATTTCCTGCATCAATTTGTGCGTATAATTCATCCAGATGCTGCTGGAAATACGTTTGAAAATCATCATGGTTATCTGTTTTAATCAAGACAAGAGATTCCCCTTCAAAAGTATCACATGCGCGCAATTTATTAATCGAATATTCCTTTAAAAAATCAATAAAAGAATCTAAATCATAAACTCGATTGAATATAGGCATCAAACGTTCCTTCACATATAAAGCCGTCGCTGAAATAATCTCTTCCATTGTATCTTCGGTATATTCAAAACTTACTCTTGCTTCATTTCGTGGAAGGAATGAATTTAAATCCTGTCCAGCATACAATATTGATTTTTTATCGATAGAAGAATGATAGGTAGAAATAATTCCTGCAGTAAGGAAAAATCCTTTTGCCCCTTTATTCCATGCCGGAGCTGTTTTTACTCCAAAAAAAGCCATCAAATCTTCGTTGAGCATTTTAACAAAAACATTCAATTTTGAGCAATATCGAAAACCCTCTGTTTGAAATGTTTCACCAAAAATAAGTTTAAACTGTGAATTAAACGACATAAAAAATCTCCTTTGTTATAGTCCAAACATCAACCTGTATGCAAGATAGAATGATGCGGCATCATCTGCAATTCCGCCACCACCTGTAATCACATCTTCTGCAATTGTTCCTCCAACGATAAGAACAGCTGCTACAGTTCCCCAGAATTGAATCTCTTGCGCTGGTTGATATTGAGGAACATATACATAGTTATCATCTTTTTCTGTTTCAGGCGCTGGCACCGGAACTGGAACTTCATCCGGTTGTTTTTTCTTGAAACTATATACTATAAGTCCATTATTCATATTAGAATATTGAACTTTATAATCCCCTATTTCAAAAGAAGAACCTTTAATATATAGACCTCCTATTTTTCCACCTATTGCATTTACATAACGCGATACTTGTGCAATTCCTTTTGATCTATTCGGCTCATATACATATGAAGGGGGCTTAACGTCCCATACTTCATTTGTTGCAAGTCTAAGAACATCTATTCTTCCGACACTGATTGGCGTTTCTAATTGAATACCCACATTTTTACTATATATATCTGCCTCAACTGCATTATGGATATAGTTCCATGCATGTTCCTCGATTAATTCCTGCCAATCAGACCATTTAACTGAATACCCCGATGTTGAAGACTCTGTCTGTTCAATTTTATTGATTTTGCTGACTGGAGAGCTTCCAATATATTCCTCAACATAATCATTATAACTATCGCAATCTGTATCTACTACACATGGGTTTGAAACCATATAACAATAATAGTTCTCAGAATTTGGAATTTTTCTAATTTCTACTTCTTCGGAATCAGCTAAACCATCGCCATCAGAATCTGATGATAAATAATTCATGGTTGTACATAACCTCAAAGCTTCTCCTGAACCTGTATGCATTTTACCCGCAGCTATCATTTTTTCATGATAATCACTTAATCCATCGCCATCAGAGTCCTTATATAAGTCTGTTTCAGAAATAATATTTTCAAAAATGCCATTTAACTGACTAAACTGATTGATATAATAATAGCATCCACCAGTAGATTCACTAATATTTTTAAGCACTGTAGAATTTACGCTTCCCACACCAACACAGTAAATAATTACATTTTCTCAATAGCATTATTTATCACCGTAGCAGAACTTGCGCCGCTTTGGTTATTGTAACCATCCGTAACGACAATCATAATTCTGGATGCATCGGTTGAATAATTCTTAAACTCTGTAGTTGCACTATTAATTCCTGAATATAATGCAGTCATACCATTTGTTCTTCTGTAAGAACTCAAACATTCTGCAAAAGTATCTTTATCCGTAAATGAAGTCAATTTTGATACAGAAGACGCAAACATGAATAAAGCCAATCTATCATTTTCTGTAAATCTATCGGATAATTGTTTGCATTCATCCCTCATCTTTGTAAAGTCTGAAGACGAAATACTACCAGAGTCATCTAAAACAAACGCAATATCAAATTTCGTAGTCAACTCTTCTGCTGTTGAAGGTGCTTCAATAACAAATTGAAATGCATAATTGTTATACTCACGTTTATTGAGAACTATATATTTAGAAAAATGAGATAATGGAACACATAAGTTACTGCAACGAGAGTATAATGTTGTAAAAAAGAACTATTCCATACATCCAAATCATCATTTCCTTTTCATCTGGTTTTGATTCTGCCCGTTAACCCCTTTACACTTTTATGATATCTCCCCATGCTGCGCACAGTTTTTCAAAGGTCCATGCCGCATTTGCAGGGCTTGTGGACGGCAGCGTGACTGCCTCCATGCCTGTCAGCGGAAGCTGATATTTCTTATAAAGTGCCCCTGCTTTATTTCCGTTTGCAATGACCTGTTTTATATCGGCTGTTTCAAGGATTTTTCTTATATCTGTCGGCTCCACATTTCTGATACTGCTGTCGCTCGAACCCTTGATGTCACAGCTTTGTATCACATCCCATATGGCTATGTGATTTTTCAACAGCATATATTTTTTCTCATCTATCGTCTCCGGCACCGGTTCATCCAACAGATACGCAAGCAGCTTCCAGAAACGGTTCTGCTTGTGTCCGTAATAGAATTGTTTTCCCTGGATTTTACTGATGGGAGCGTGCCGAGGATGAGGATTCGGCTGTTTTTGTCATAGACAGGCTTAAAGGAGTGGGTTATGTGTTCGTATTCCATATTGTTACCTCTTATATCTGCAGCAGCTCTTCCGGCTTATCAATACATTTTAACTATACTACAATGCCGTTGTTTTTTACAACAATACGCATAGTTCCCAGAAAAATAACTTATGATTATTATACTTTATCCATCTTGATTTCACAATCTTTTGTTCACGACAAAAAAGTAGTCGTTTCACTTCCACATTTTTTGACGTTATAACCCATTATAACCCATTGATGTTTCACTCAAAATGGGTTATAATAGATTGTAAGAAACGGGGTGATATTATGGATATCTACAAACGAATTTATGAATTAGAAAACGAGATAACAGCCTTACCACAAGGTTCTATCAACATGAAGAAAATTTACGGCAAAGAGCAGCCTTATCTGCAATGGACAGAGAATGGAAAAAGCAAAAGCAAGTACATTAAAAAGAACGAACGCGAAGAAATTTTTGCAGGTGTTGAAAGGCGCAAACAGCTTCAAGAAGAATTGAAAGAACTGAAACAACACAGTTCTATTGATCCATCTAAATCTACAGATTTTGAAACTTCTGTCATTATCGGAGAACGTCTTCTGGCACTGACAAAAGGTGTAAAAAACTGGGGAAAACGTGATTGTTTCAGACAGTTACAGGCATATTTAAACAGTGAGGAAACAGATCGTGTATGCTTGGTATTTGGTCTGCGACGAACAGGAAAGACAACAATGCTGCGTCAGGCTGTTTTAGGAATGACTCCATCACAGTCCGCAAAATCAGCATACATCAAAGCAAAAGGGAGCGATACCATGGCAGCGATGAATCGTGATTTGGGCAAACTCCTTGATCTGGGATATGAATATGTTTTTATTGACGAAGTAACCCTAATGCCCGACTTTATTGATTCAGCAGCACTATTCTCTGATATCTACGCTGCACAAGGTATGAAAATTGTTTTATCCGGAACAGATTCTCTTGGCTTTTGGTTTGCGCTTCATCAGGAACTTTATGATCGAGCTGTTACGATTCACACTACCTTTATTCCATTCCGTGAACATAGTCGTTTACTCGGTATCGACAGTATTGACGAGTATATTCGCTATGGCGGCACACTTCGTGCAGGAGAACTGGATTTTGATGATAAAGACGTTATTTCAGAGGATGCTTCGTTCCGTGATGACGAATCCACACGGCGTTATATCGATACCGCAATCTGTAAAAATATCCAGCACTCCCTGAGTTGTTGTCAAGACGGAGGATATTTCCGTCATCTCCAATCACTCTATGAGGCAGGTGAACTAACAGGTGCTATCAATCGAATCATTGAGGATATGAATCATCGTTTCCTTATTCGTATTCTGACCGACAAATTCAAATCTCATGATTTGGGTTCAGCTGCTGATGTTTTGCGAAGAGATCGTAATCCCAAACAGCGTACAGATATTTTGGATAAAATCGATACAGAAGCAGTAACCAAACGATTAATGGATATGTTGGAGATTCACAATAAAGAAGAACAATCTATTGGTATTACAAATGCTCACATAGAGGAAATCAAAGAATATTTGAAAGCACTTGACCTGATTGTTGACGTTCCACGAGAAACGGTAATTCCAAGTGCCGAACCACTAGAGAATATTTTATTCACGCAACCAGGCATGCGTTATTGCCAGGCACAGGCATTGGTTCATTCTTTGACAAAAGATGAATTATTCTCTACATTGAGCGAGCACGAAAAAATGTTAGTTTCTGAACGTATTTTGGAAGAAGTGCGTGGTCGTATGATGGAAGACATCGTACTTTTAGAAACATTCAAATCGGCTAAAAGGCATCAACGTGTTTTCAAATTGCAATTTGCTGTCGGCGAATACGATATGGTAATTTACGATGCTAAACTCAATACATGTGAATGCTACGAAATAAAACACAGCTCGAAAATTGTTCCAATGCAAGCCCGCTTCTTAGTTGACGAAGAGAAACTGAATCAAACAAGTCAGAGATTTGGCCAGATTACCAAGCGATGTGTGCTCTATCGTGGTGAAGATTCCGTCATGGAAAATGGCGTTGAGTATCAGAATGTAGAAAATTATTTGAAACATTTATATTTTCCCCTAAAGAAAGAGAGGTCCATGACATTTAACATCATGAACCTCTCTTTCTTTATTATCCTCTATGAGCCATCCACTTCTTTTGCTTCTTCCAGCAACGGCTGTAGCTCGTTTGCTTGAGTGCAATATAAACACCAGAAGTACAGGTTTTCAAAGCTAATTCATGAAATCGTTTACACATACTTAACAGCTGATAAATACTGGAATGTTAATAATTCTACGCAGCAAAAAAGGAACCGGAAAATCCGGTTACTTTTTGATATCGCATCTTTTATGATAAATATATTCTAACTGCTTCATATAAGTAATACACAAATCAGCTCAGCTCTATCTCATATGCTCCGGCTTCAAAATCCACCGTAAGAAGCGCATACGCTTCACCGTTATCATAGCGGATTGAGAGCTTTGGTCCTTCTCCTGCTACTGTGATGACAGCTCCCTTCTCAAACGCCTTATGGGTGTTTCTCATGCGAAGCAGCTCAAGCTGCTTTGCAACAACATCCTTTTTTAGCGCCTCCTCAATATCGGAAGCACTGAGGTTTGTCCTGTTGATTTCCTTATGTCCTGATTCTCCTGCTCGTCTTACGGCCTCATGGTCATTTTTGCCTGCAAAGAGGTCAAGATACCATACCTGCGGCTTGCCCGGCATGAACATCTGAATAGCACGGGCCAGAAGCATTTTGCTGTCAGACTCACCAAGCGCACTGTAATATGTGGCATTGACCTGATAATATATATTCTTCTGTCCATGAAGATTTTTGACCATGCCGCCACGAGATACAATCAAATCTATAAGCGAGCGAATATCGTCCTCCGGAAGCAGACCCTTTAAATCCAGAAGAGGTATGCCGTCATGGCAGCCAAGCATATTGACAGTGGAGATTTTATCATCCACAACCTCACGCGCCCATTTTGCAAGGTAATCTGCTCTCCTGTTCTCAATCGCATCAATTACCAGTCCCGGTAAAAAGAAATCATATGTGGCATAGCCCTTATCTGCAAGGGTTTTGTATATTTTCTCCCATATGCCGCATGTATTTCAGGCAACAGAGTCAGCCCGAGCGGAGCTGCAAGCTCATGGATCTGCTGTAGAAATTCCCAGGTCTCAGGATCATTCAGGAAATTCTTTTTCCCCGGTGCCTTAGGCGCATAGGCAAATGCATCAAGCCGCACTATAGCCGCACCGTAGGATGCTATTTTTTCCAGTGTTTCACGATAGAAATCCCATACCTTTTCGGACTTTATATTTAAATCCATCTGTCCCAGATAATCTCTGCCATGCACCTCCTGGTAAAATGTGTTCCAGTATGGCACCCTTCGTCCATCCGGAAACTCAACCATGAGAATCGGAAGCCCCGGCTTTCTGAAAAACATCTGCTTTAAGCATGACTCATCAGGCTGTATGTAGCCCTCGTCCGTCATGACTCCATGACCTTCCCAGAATTTGTTCCAGTCTATGAAAAAATCCCGGTACTCCGACTCATCGCCCTTTTCCACAAGATCCTTGAACTGTGGTGACTGTGCCGAAGCATGATTTAAAATAAAGTCAAGCTTAAGTCAATCCCCAGCTCCTTCAATTGCGATAAATCCTCTATTGTCGCAAGCTCCTCATTCAGATTGTAGTCCACGACCGAAAATCCGCGGTCCAAATCCGAATGATACAGGCTTGGCAGAATATAAAATGATGAAAATGTGTCCTGCATTTCCTTCTTTTTGAGCAGCGCTGCGATATCGGAAAGCTTACCGCCCAGACTGTCAGGATATGCATTAAGCATAGGTTTATTGTTCATAGACTTTGCCATCCTTTCCAACTACGATACGCGCATTTTTTCCCTGTAAATCAAGCTTTTCCTGCTCCAATTCTACCACGCGGCATATGAAAGGGCTTGCGGCGTTTTCGTCACGTCCTCTCTTAATGCGGCGCGCCTTTGTCTCCTCAGGCGAACTCTCCAGAAATACAGGTATATCAACACCCTTAAGGTATTCGCTTCCTCCGTGGGTCCACTCCAGAATGAGCACTTTAATTCCTGTGAAATCAGTCTCGTCATATGAGATATCACCGTCCTCGCGGCCCATATGCTTTATCTCAATTATATCTTTTCCTGCCTTAAACTCTGAAAGCTCCTTGTTAATCCTGTCAAAGTCAATCTCCTTAGGTGTTCCAAGATATCCACGTAAGCCATCCTCGCCGGACTCGTTATACACATTAAGGCGCTCCTCGTCATTTCTCATCGGGATACGGTGTGGATAATTGTCCCCGGTCAGCACATAGCAGGCTGTATTATCGTTAAGAAAATACTGCTGCAGGGCTGCTGCAATCGTTGTCTTTCCTGAGCCTGAGCCGCCGTAGATGCTTATTACAATACGTTTATCAGAAGAACTATCTGCAGTGTCAGCCTCACTTGATTTTATATTACCGCACACCTTCTTTATCTCATCATACAGCTTCTTTGCCTCATCAAGCCTGATAAATGAAAACTGATATGCCTCATACTCCTTTGTAGCAAACGGAAGCGGTATTCCTGCATTCATCAGTGCTGCACCTGTGTACTGCCTGCCGGTATTTTTCTCAATATACACTGCATCCGACTCCAAGCCCTTAAGCTTCACATAGCAAGCAGCCGCGTTTGCCTCCGCATACAGACGAACCACGCTCACAAGTGCCCTGTCCTTTGCCCTTGAAACAGACATCCACGCAGCCACCTCATCCTCAAATGGGCTTGTAAGGCGCCAGTAGGTGCCCTCATTTATAAGCATCTCATACTTCTTAAAGGTCTTGATCTGCTCTCTGATTTCTTCCTTTTCCTCATCTGAAAGAAGGGCCGGATTCAGCTCATAGCCAAAGGTTCCTGCCATGGCTGTGATGCCTCTTGTTTTAAGGCTTGTCACTCTGCCTGTCTGATGATTTGGCACTGCCGATACATGCGCTCCCATTGATGATACCGGATAGAAGAACGATGTGCCATACTGTATTCTTGTACGGTTTATGGCATCTGTATTGTCACTGCACCATATCTGTGGACTGTAGTAGAGCATGCCTGCATCAAATCGTCCACCGCCACCGCTGCAGCCCTCAAGAAGTATATCCGGATATCTTGTCACCAGACGCTCCATAAAATCATACACTCCAAGCACATAGTCGTATGCAAGATTTCCTGCATACACATCAGCCATGCTTCTGTTCATATCCCACTTCACGTAGTCGATTTTTCCCTGGTCAAACACTGCGCAGATCTGATCGAAAATATTGTCCCTGACTTCTTTTCTCGAAAAGTCTAAAATAAGCTGGTTTCTTGAGCGTACAGGAAGCTTTCCCGGAATCTGGATAGCCCAGTCAGGATGCTCTCTGTACAGATTACTGTCCTCATTCACCATCTCAGGCTCAATCCATATTCCAAATTTCACTCCCTGTGCATGCACTCTGTCGATGAGCTCTGAAAGCGTTCCGCCAAGCTTTTTCTCATTCACAAACCAGTCTCCGAGTGATGAATTATCATCATCTCTCTTTCCAAACCAGCCGTCATCCATGACCACCATATCTATGCCCAGTGATGCGGCCTCCTTTGCAAGGTCTACTATCGTATCACCGGTAAAGTCAAAGTAAGCAGCCTCCCAGCTATTGATGAGCACCGGTCTTACCTCATGTGCAAATCTGCTCCTGCACACATGCTCACTGATGCAGGTGTGGTACTGATGGGAAAGCTGTGAGAAACCGTCTGCCGAGTATGACATAATCACCTCAGGCACTGTAAAGGTCTCTCCTGCCGCAAGCGGATATGAAAACAGCTCATCGGAAAGCCCCATTAAAAGGCGTGTCTGGTTAATCTGATCCTTCTCTGCCTCACATGAGAAGTTGCCACTGTATACAAAAAGCATACCATAGCAGTCTCCTGCATTTTCTGTAGTATCGCGCTGTGCGAGAATAACTGCCGGATTGTACTGGTGGCTTGAGGTTCCTCTGCGGCTTCCGAATGAAAGTGTGCCGTGTCCTAAGTGTGTGCGCTCAAGATTGCGCTCCATGGCATGCTTACCGTAGAATCTGATCACATCATAATCTCCGTAAACCATATCCAGGCAGGCAGCATGAGCCTTTTCAATTGTAATATTTCCACTGCCCGTATTTTTAATGAGCACACTTCTTGTGATGACATCACAACCCTCGAGCACACCATAAAGCAGATGCACCTCAACGCCTGCGATATCATCGCCAAGAACTATTTCAAGAGTCTGCGCCTCGTCATCAGATGCCCACACCGCCGGAAGTCCCTTTAGAGCATATTTTCCGTCTCTGATTTCATGACTCTTATAAAGAAGCTCAACACTCTCAGTGCCCTGTTCGTTTTTGATATCAAGCGCAATATTTCTGAAATCGCCTGTGCCAAGAGTCGGATACTCCTGTGGCAGCGTATCAAGCGAATATGTACGGTTCATGCCCGCTGCGTAAGGATTGCCTGAAAAGCCTCTGTCAGCATATGTCAGCACATAGTCCATATCACATGTGCTTTTTGCTCCGTAGTACAGATGCAGCAGATAGCCCAGTCTGTCCACCTGCATCTGATATGTGGTGTGAGCTGTCTGTAAAGTAAAAATTTTCTTGTTTGGATTAAATATAATTGCCATAAAATCACTCCATATCATTGTTAAAATAGTGTTTAAAAATTATCCCTTGATTGCACCGTTTGCAACACCGTTTAATATCTGCTTCTGGCAGATTATATAGAATATAAGTATCGGTATCAAAGCCAGAATATATGATGCAAATGCCAGATTGTAGTTGGTTCCAAACTGTGTCTGGAAATTCAGCTGTGCCAGCGGCAGTGTATTCTGTCCTGTTCCTGACATGATGACAAGCGGTGTCATGACATCATTCCAGGTACCGAGTGCTGTCAGGATGGCTACTGTCGCATGCATAGGCTTCATCATAGGAAATACAACTCTCCAGTATGTTGTCCATGTGCTTGCGCCATCGATGTCTGCAGCCTCCTCAAGTGCCATAGGGATATTTTTCAAGTATCCACTATATAATAATACATTCATTGGCATGTAAAATACAAGATATAAAATGATAACTCCTGCCCTGTTTCCAAGTCCCATCTGCGCAGTCTGCTTTACAAGAGGCATCATGAGAATTGAGAATGGCACAAACATACCGCTTACAATGTAAAGATATATGAAACGGAAGCTCTTTTTCCTTGCCATGCCTCGTCCGATAACATATCCTGCAATCGAATGGATAAGGATTGCGAGAACAATGGTCACAATAGTGATAAGTAAGCTGTTTCCGAGAGAATGCCAGAAATCAGTCACCTTCATAGCCTCTGTGAAGTTTGAAAAGCTCCACTTTGAAGGGAATGAAAGAGCTCCTGCGACATCATTTGTCATCTCACTCGGTTTCTTGAAGGCAATGATAACAGCCATATACAGTGGGAAAAATACGGTTAAGGTTCCCAATATTAAAACGATGGTAAGTACCCAGTTTGTTTTTTGTTTTTTCATTATAACTGCTCCTCCTTCTTATTCATAACGCCCATCTGGAATAGTGAAATAGCCACAATTACAACAAAGAAAATTACTGCGTTTGCACTCTGGAAGCCAAACTGTCCTCCATCCATACCATTTCTGTAAATCAGGTATGAGATTGACTCAGTGCTCTGCGCCGGGCCGCCCTTTGTCAATGACATAATCTGGTCAAATACCATGAGGAAGTTCTTTGTGCTGAGCACCAGATTGATTGTAACAAATGGCATAACGAGTGGAAATGTAACCTTCCAGAACTGTTTCCATTTGCCTGCTCCGTCGAGCATGCTGGCTTCGTAAACATCCTCAGGCACTGTCTGCAGTCCGGATATATAAATGTGGTATTCATGGCAACCGCCTGCCATACCCCGACAATCAGCACACCAATCCATGCATATTTTTCACTCGCCAGAATACTGTTTTGTAAGAAACCGATGTTGAAGGTATTTCCTACTACCGGCAGAATATATGTAAAAATAAAGCTGAAAATGTAACCAATAACCAGTCCGCCAAGGATATTCGGTACGAAATAAACACCTCTTAATGCACTCTTGCCGCGGATATTGCTGTTTAACGCAACTGCCATTACAAGGCTTAATACATTTACAAGTACGGTTCCTGCAATCGCATATTTAAAGGTAAACAGATAGCTCTTTCCGACTCTGGCGTCGGTAAACAGGTCTGTATAGTTTCTAAGTCCGACATAATCATATGAGCCATAGCCCTTGTAGTTTGTAAAGCTGTAAATCACACCCTTTATCATCGGCAGTGTGTTGAATGCGAAAAATAAAACCACAACAGGTATCACAACTGCCCAGAATGTCTTGTCTCTATTTGACATTTTCTTTTTCATTTTGCATCCTCCTGTTCCTTCTGGTAATCCTGTACTTCACGAATCAGATCTCTGTTGTAACGCTTCCAGTCTGAATCAAATTTCTTTAAGAACTTCTCCTTTGCATTGTCGCCTGTGTCAAGCAGATATGTCTGAATCATGGCATCCACGCTCATCTCACTTGGATAATGATGATCCTGATAATCCGACATACGGTTGTCCTTTATATACTCCTGCATATCCTTCAGTGTATCCGGTATTGCGAAATCTCCATCCTTGCAGGCAATTCCGCCCTGGTCATCCAGATATGTCTGAATTGTCTCATCGCTGTACAGATATTCAAGCACCTCGTATGCTGCTTCCTTATTTTGCAGGCCTTCATAACTGAAAACTGTAAATCTATTCCTGAATTTAACACATTGTCAGCCTCATTATCATTTGCCGGGAAAGTAAATGAACCGATATTCATATCAGGATTAACCGACTTAATCTGAGGAATAGCATAGCTTCCTATCGTGTACATGGCAGATTCACCTCTGGCAAAGGCTGTACATGCGTCATTGTAGCTGTAAGCATATGGATTGTCCTCTGCATAATCAAGTAATGTGCGTATCTTGTCGGCAACCGGAGAATATGCCTCCTCAAATGTCGTATTTCCCATATTTACCTGATTACAGGTGTCTGAATCACAAAGACCTACTGCAAGGGCATTCCACGGTGCCAGACATGTCCATGTATCCTTAAAGCCCAGATACAAAGGAAGTGTTCCGCTTTCCTTTATCTCATCGCACAGTGCTGTAAACTCACTCCAGGTTGTAGGCACCTTCCAGCCATTCTCCGCAAACATATCCTTGTTGTAAAGTACTCCTGCTGCATTTGCGGCGTAAGGAAGTGCATAGGTGCCATCTTTGGAATGAACTCAAGCTCCTTGTCCATATCCAGATATGCCTCTTTTACAGTGTCCACTACATCCAGATCTGAGATATCCTCAAACAAATCTGCATCCAGGAAATTTGAATAATTGATATCTCCACCTATTGCAATGATGTCCGGATAATCCTCACGGATGAAGCGTGTCTTTAAAATAGTCATAGCCTCATTCGGAGATGAGATAGTCAGATGAATATCATCATGAGTCTCATTAAATTGCTTCTCAATCTTCTCGAAAGCCTTAACAGCCTCCGGCTTATAAGAAACCACCTCAATCTCAGTTTTTCCGTCCGCCCGCTTTTCATTTCCACATCCGGTCAGTCCTGTCGTGCACATTCCGAGTGCCAGCACAACCGCCATAGCCTGACAAATCTTTCTTTTTGCCATATTTTTTCACTCCTTTTCTGTTTTATTTGCTCTTTTTCCTGATAAACCGATTATAACATACCATTATGCATACAATAAATACCCTTATTTTTGCTTTTTTATATCAATATGCTATAAAATATGCTATAATTGCATATAATGTCGCATAAGGATATATTTATAGTATTAATCAATAAGGAGTGACTAACATGGACAAGCTTTCCTTCAATATTTTTCCAAATTAAATTTCATAGATTTGTGTATGTACCAGTTCGGCCACGAGCAGTGCGAACCTGGACACTCATTTGGTCCTGCCACAAGAAACCACTATCTATTCCACTATGTACTGTCCGGCACCGGCACTCTGATGGCCGATAATGCAAAGGGCATTACACAAACCTACAACATAAAAAGCGGGCAGGGCTTTCTGATTTTTCCCGGCCAGATAAATACCTATATCGCAGATGACAAGCTTCCCTGGGAATACATATGGATTGAGTTTGACGGTCTGCGCGTCAAGGAGGCTCTCACCACAACAGAGCTTACCAAAAATAATCCTGTATATCACACACACTCAAAGGATATCCGCGAAAAGCTTGTTGAGGAAATGCTCTACATCACAAGGCACCCCTCAGAATCACCGTATCACCTGATTGGGCATATGTACCTTTTTCTGGATTATCTGATGCAGTCAGCCAAATCATCAAAACTCGTTCCAGGTGGGAAAATGAGTGATTTTTATATAAAAGAAGCAATGAATTATATCGAGCAGAATTTTCAGAATGATATATCAATCGAAGATATTGCCAGAGTCTGCGGCATAAACCGAAGCTATCTGGGCAAGATTTTCAAAAATTCAGTTGGACATTCACCTCAGGAATTTCTCATGAATTATCGTATGATAAAGGCCACAGAGCTTTTAAAGCTGACCTCCTTATCCATCGCAGATGTTGGTTCTGCCGTTGGATACGAAAATCAGCTTCATTTCTCACGCGCCTTTAAAAATATCTACGGAGTGGCTCCGAGGGAGTGGAGGAACGAGCATAAATAAGCTCACTGTTCATCCTTCACAAATTCATTTACATTGTCATGGGTCACCTTCTCATACGGCAGATAAACATACTTTTTATCCTCAAACTTTATGTTTTTCATGCTGCCCCCGGTGGCTGCCAGATAAGCAAGCTGAGCCATAGCCCTTGCCTGTCCCTCCTTGTCATTGTAGACTGTTGCCGCAAGCTTCGACTGCTGCACTGCTTCAAGCCCATCGTCTGTGCCGTCCACTCCAAAAAATGCAGGTACATTCGACTCCGTCACACCAAGCTTTTCGTATGCATCTATCGCTCCGAGTGCCATTGCATCGTTGTTTGCAATAACCAGCTCTATGCTGTTTTTATACTGACCTATAAGCTGTGTCATACGGTTCTGCGCCTGAGCACGATTCCAGTTTGCTATCTGACAGCTCAGCTTTTCTATCTGAAGACCGTTATTCTTCATGCTCTCTGTCACACTCTCTGTCCTGACGATGGCATCCTGATGTCCCATCTCTCCCTCCAGGATGACGTACTGTATCCTGCCATCACCGTTTTTATCCACACCCGGATTATTCTTTATATAATCGGCGATGAGTTCCCCCTGCATCTGACCTGACTGCTTTGCCTTGGCCCCGACATAGTACAGCTTATCCCAGCGATTTAAATCCTCATCAACCGGCTCCCTGTTAAAGAAAATAATCGGGATGTCCTTCTCCATTGCAGCATTTATAATATGCGACAAATCTGTTCTGTCTGCCAGATTAATACACAGCACATTGCAGCCGTCCTCTATCATCTCCTGCACCTGATCATCCTGTGCACGCTGTGAGCCTGCAGCATCCATGATTGTCATGCTGATATCGTATTTGTCTGTATCAAGACTTGCGCACTCCTTTTTGAAAGTTTCTATCAGCTCCCCGATAAATGTATCCTTCTGGTCATAACAGGTCACACCTATATATATCTGTTTTTTCTCGTCAACTCTTGTGTTGCTGCACGAGACAAATGACAATATCAGTGCAAAACACAGTATCATCATGGTATTTCTTATTCTGCTTCTCATTTATTGTTCCCCCACTACTGGCTGATTGCATACAAAAGCTTCTTGTTTTCTTCATCAAACAGATTTTTTCTGGTAAGAAGCTGGTAAGATACCGGCTTTTCCTCTACTGAATATTTTCTACTGCCACGCAGCATATCGACCAGTCCTACAACACTTTTGTATCCGGCAGCAAATTCATCAGGTGTGATAAGAGCCTCTGTCCAGCCCGAATCGAGATAATATATGGCTTCTGTTGAGTTTCCTATCCCATATACCAGTGCACCCTGCAGATTATTATCAGAGGCTTCCTTTGCCGCCTCAACCACACTTGCATCATCTATTGCAAGAACTATGTCAACCTTTCTCTGTGACTGCAGATTTATTTTCTCCCCGGTATCCGAAACACCTGATACAATCCACATCACAACACAGCCGCTCTCCGCAAGAGTATCCTTTATGCCATCAATGCGTTTTTTACAGGCATCGGATTCAGTGTTTTCACAATAGATTCCTATTTTTTTACCTGAAAGTGTTCCGTTGTTGTCAGCAAGAAGCTTTTGTGCCAGTTTGGCACCCATGCTGTACTGGTCAAACTCCACTGTATTTAACGACTTAAAGCTCTCGCTTCCCGCCTGGTCTCCGACTACCATTATCGGTGTCTTTTTATTTATCCGGATAAGTGTATTAAGGCTTTTTTCTTCTGTCATTTTTTCTTCTGTCGGCTTGAAAACGACCGCATCAGCTTTTTTGTTTATCTCCTGCTTTATGACATCAATTTCATCTGACATGTTGTTCAGATTTTCCTTACTTATCATAACTACATCCACACCATACTCAGAGGCCGCCATTTCATGCCATATTTAAACGCAGCACTGTGGCTTTCATCCACATCAGCCATCACAACTGCAATACGCTCCGGTTTCTCATTGAGCTTATTGTATGCGATAAAACCTATTCCTATCACAAGTAGTACTCCCAGCAGCAGCTCTGTTATGATGAAGTTTCTCTTATTCTTGCTCATATTTGTCCATTTATTTTTCACTGTCACACTCACACCTCCCATGCAGCAAGGGAATTGTACTTGCTTCATACTATATGATGCTCCTCAAATTGAAGTCTGTTTTCCTCTGAATAGACAATTGCCGGGATTTTGATTGTCACAACTGTTCCCTCATCAAGCTCACTTTCTATATGCAGGCCATAGCGCTCTCCAAACAGTATCTTTATCCTGTTATTTACATTGACAAGCCCTACTCCCGAACCCTTCTTGTGAACCCTGTCCGTATTTGTCAGCAAAAGCGGAATTTCATTCTCCGGAATGCCCATTCCGTTGTCTGATACCGTTATGATGATATCCTCTCCCACTTTTTGGCCTCCGACTACTATCTCTCCGAAATCGTCCAGCTCTCTGATTCCGTAATTTAGTGCGTTTTCCAAAATCGGCTGAAGCACCAGCTTCACCGCACAGTAGTCCATTATTTCCTCGTCTACCTCAAAGCTCACCTCAAATTTGTTCTTATAGCGCACCTTCTGAATATTCATGTAGCTTTTTGCGTGCAAAAGCTCATCGCGTACAGGTATTATGGTATGTCCCTTCGACAGACTGATACGGAAAAGCTTTGCAAGCTGCGTAATCATAAACGAGGCCTCCTCGTTTTTACCTCCTTCAATCATCCATGTGATGGAGTCAAGAGTATTATACAAAAAGTGCGGATTAATCTGGCTTTGAAGCACATCAAGCTCGCTCTTTCGTCTCTCGTTCTGCTCCCATACGATCTTCTTCATGAGCTCATTGTTCTGCTTATATGAATTGCGTATAGAGTATCCCAGATGCCGTATCTCTGAGGAACCACCTACATAAATATCTGCTTCATTGCCATTTTCATACCTTTTCACAGAATCATCCAGCTTCATTATCGGCTTTGAAATACGTATAGCTATCACTCTGTTTATCCACACAAACATCATAGCCATAATAATCATTATAACAAAAACAAACTGCTTCACATCCGCCATCTTATTGGTAAAGATGGAGTATGGCATCACACATACAAGCTTCCAGCCTGTGTAGCTGATTGTATCTACCATAATCTTACGATGCACTCCATTCAGATAATCATCATATATACTGTTTTGCGACTTTGCCGCAACCTCGCTGTTTTCCGGAACATCTCCATCAAACTGTATCTGATGCGGATGGTAAATAATATTGCCCTTTGCATCACACAGATAATAATACTGTCCTTTTCCCGATGTATTTATCCTCTCAAGCATCCTTGATACACTCGAATAATCCATGTCCACAAGCATCACACCCATCTGTGATTCTGAACCGGAGGTCAGCTCCACGGCACGGCTTGATGATATGACCAGATGATATCTCATGGAACCATCGTCAAACAGATTCTGTACATGAGGTGTTGAAAAATGTATATTTTCCATGCGCTCCATAGCTTCTATGAACCAGTCCTGTTTTGTCACATCCGGGTCCTCCTTCTGGGACACAACAGGCTCTGCAGCTATAAGGCTTCCATACTGATTATACAAGGCAATACTGCGCAGATATTCCTTGTTTGACTCATAGAGCAGGCTCATGCCATCGTGTATGCTGTCAGACTGCTTTAAAATATCATTCTCCTTTATTACATTATAATACGCCGCATCCGAAACCTGCCTCATATTGACCAGATAGCTTTCCACACTGTCTATTGTCTGGTCCATACCTTATGATTGCTCTCTATGATACTGTCCTGCGATGCATCGGCAAATTTTATATACATCACCACAACTGTGACAAGCATTATTGCAAACGACAGCAGTGAGAATGAGAGCATTATTATGGATTGTATATTGCCTGATTTATACCTTATTCTTCTCATACTCTGTCCTGTACCTGGATGGGGAAACCCCATACTTTCTCTTAAAAACATAACTGAAATAGTTCGGATCCGCATAGCCTACATTCTGGGCTATGACATAGCTCTTGTCGTCTGTCTCCACAAGCATTCTGGCAGCCTTGTCCATTCTGTAATCAGTCAGATACTCCACAAACGAGCTGCCGGTTTCCTTCTTGAACAGACTTGAAAAATACGAGTTAGATACTCCTAATTCCTTACATGTATCGTCAAGTCCAAGGTCCACACTTCTGTAATTCCTGTGCACATAATCCTTTGCACTGTCTATGAGTGACTTCTTGGAGTTGTATCTGGCATCAGCCATATCATCGTGCAGCCTGCTTGAAAAATCCAAAAGCCACTGCTTGAGCACCACCGGCTCAAAATTGGAGAGCTCATTATAAAGCCTGCCTACACTTCCCGATATTTCCTGCGCATTTAGCTCATTATTGCTCATGAAGTGATATAACTCACTGATCAGCTCCATTACTGCCACATGGTAGTTCTCAAGTGACTGCTGCGACATAAAATTGTGCTGCATATACGCCTCAACAGCCTGTCCCACATCCTCTATCTTGCCGATACAAATCATTTTAAATAAATATGACAGCTCATTTCCCTCATCGCCATCCTTTGATATACGTCGCTGTGGCTCAACCTCTGTCATGTTTATTGCCCTGTTGCTGCCATAAAGCACCCTGTAGGATACTGCCTCCCTCGCACTCTGATAAGAGCTCACCAGCTCCTGTACATTTTCGCACACCTGTCCGATTCCGACAGTTACCTTTGCTCCCATTACATGATTTACATATTTGCAGAATCTGTCGCACTCATCTGTCAGCTCAGAGATATCCTCCTGCTGCACAAGCTGGGCTATCATGACCGTATCACCGAGATAGTTAAAAATCCTGCCATTCCAGCGCTCCTTTAAATCAGCCTGTGCCTGTCGCTCTACTGACACTGCAAGCAGTCTGATATCCATGCCCTGCGGCATCTGACTTGCGGAGGTATGTATGATAATACAGCAGTAATATGGTCCCTCAAGCACAATCTTATAGTCACGCATGTACCTGCCCAGCTCATTTTCCGGTATGCGTCCCTCGATAAGTGTCGTATAAAAGTTTGACTGCAAAACAGGCAGTGATGCTGCATAATACTGCTTCAATATGTCTGTGTTTTTCTTCTCGTTCAGCTCATCATCCAGCTTTGTCTTAAGCTTTTTGAATACCTCCGTGATTTCAGCCAGATTGAGTGGCTTTAAAATATACTCCTCTATCTCGAGATGTACTGCCTCCTTTGCATACTCAAAATCGTCAAAGCCTGTGAAAAGCAAGAGCTTCGTCGCAGGAAACCTCTGCCTGATGTTACTGCACAGCTCAAGTCCGTCCATGTAAGGCATACGTATGTCAGTCATCACAACATCCGGCTGCATGTCCTCCATCATTTCAAGCGCCTTGAAGCCATTTCCCGCATGTCCTACCACATGAAAACCAATCTGCTCCCAGGATACCTTTCTCTCGATTACCTCTATTACATCCTCTTCGTCATCAACCAGTAATAATGTATACATTTTATGTCTTCTCCCTGCTATACCGGGTAACTATTCTGAACCACCCACGCACATTCGCAAAACCGCACGATACTCGTGCTTACCGCCGCTACGTAGCTATTTTTGCTCATATGTGTGGGGGGTGGCTCTATTCGAGCCCCATTGAGAACAAGAAAACCTGCTGCTTACATGCAAGCATGACGCATCAGCTTTTCTTGTTCTCAATTGTTCTGAATAGTTACTATTTTTTTAAATTAAAAAAGACAGCCTGCGATCGGCTGCCTTTTAGGAGAAGGTATTTTTACTATGGGGTATAGCAAAAACTATATAATGTATTGGGGGGTTTTTACGGTTATTATAATATCACGGTTATAACGATAAGTGTTCACAAATTGCATAAAAATCGTAGTTTGTTTTTATGCAATTTGTATAGTACTTTAGTTATATTTAATATTTTTCATATAGTGATTCTGCACAAAAGTATAGTTATTTTTTAAATATTATGTCCAACTGTTGTTTTGCTGTCCTCGTCAAACAGTGCTTCAAACTCATCTCTTGTGATTTTCTCCTTCTCAAGAAGAAGTGCTGCACATCTGTCAAGCACATCGCGGTACTCTGCTATCATGCTCTTTGCCTTGTCGTACGACTCGTCGATGATACGCTTTACCTCGACATCGATTGCCGATGCTATGCCCTCGCTGTAGTTCTTTGCATGGGCGAGGTCTCGTCCGATGAAGACCTCCTCCTCATCATCAGCATAGCAGATAAGGCCGATATTGTCTGACATACCGTATTTGGTAACCATCTCGCGCGCAAGCTTTGTAGCCTGCTTGATGTCCTGTGATGCACCTGTTGTGATATCGTCAAACACAAGCTCCTCTGCGACACGACCGCCTAAGTCTACTACGATTTCCTGAAGCATACGTCCCTTTGTGTTGAACATCTCATCCTTCTCTGGCAGAGGCATGGTGTAGCCTGCTGCGCCTGCTCCTGTAGGGATGATTGAAACCGTGTATACAGGTCCCACATCCGGAAGCAGATGGAAAAGGATTGCATGCCCTGCCTCGTGGTAGGCTGTGATGCGTTTTTCCTTGTCAGAGATGATACGGCTCTTCTTCTCAGCTCCGATACCAACCTTGACGAAGGATTTTCTGATATCATCCTGTGTGATATATTCTCTGTTTTCGCCCGCTGCACGGATTGCTGCCTCATTCATCAGATTCTCAAGGTCTGCACCTGTGAAGCCTGCGGTAGTCTGTGCAATCTGCTTTAAGTCTACATCCTCTGCAAGAGGTTTTTTCTTGGCATGGACACCTAAAATTTCTTCTCTGCCGCCCACATCCGGTCTGCCTACTACAACCTTTCTGTCGAAACGTCCCGGACGCATGATAGCAGGGTCAAGTATATCCACACGGTTTGTGGCTGCCATGACGATAATGCCCTCATTGACACCAAAGCCATCCATCTCGACAAGCATCTGGTTCAATGTCTGCTCACGCTCGTCGTGTCCGCCGCCCATTCCTGTGCCACGGCGTCTGGCTACTGCATCAATCTCATCGATAAATACGATACAAGGCGCATTTTTCTTGGCATCCTCAAACAAATCTCTCACTCGTGAGGCTCCGACTCCGACGAACATCTCCACGAAATCAGATCCTGAAATGGTGAAAAACGGTACCCCTGCCTCTCCGGCTACTGCCTTGGCAAGGAGAGTCTTACCTGTTCCCGGAGGTCCTACAAGAAGGACACCCTTTGGGATTCTTGCTCCAAGTCTGGTGTATTTTCCCGGATCACGAAGGAAATCAACTATCTCTGCAATCTCCTCCTTTTCCTCCTTTAGGCCTGCTACATCGGAAAACTTGATATGGTTCTCCTCCTGTGTAGTGAGCTTCGCACGGTTCTTGCCGAAGTTCATCATCTTGCCACCGCCGCCCTGTGCTGCTGCGTTGTTGTTCATCACTGCAAAGAGTATGAACATGGCTCCGAATACCAGAAGATACGGAAGCAGTGTCATAATCCAGCTCTCAGCCGGAACATCCGCAACTGTATAGTCGGTGTACCCTGCTTTTGTCATGGTCTTTTCGATATTGTTTACATCTGATACATAAAGCACCTTTGATGTGCCATCCTTGAACTTCACCTCCAGACTTCCTGTCGGTATCTCCCTGTTTTGCACTACCTTTACGCTCTTCACCTGATTCTTGTCAAGATCCTTCTCGAACTGACTCTGTGTGTAAGAGTTTGATGTAGCCCCGGCGCTCAGCCAGTACCAGATGCAGATTACTGCAAATACAATGATAATGTATACGCCTATTCCGCGCATACCGCTTTTTTGTTTATTCAATTTACTTCTCCTTTTTATTTTATTTCGCCCTCGACGAAGCCGATGTAAGGCAGATTTCTGAACCTCTGATCATAGTCAAGGCCATAGCCTACCACAAACTTATCAGGAATCACAAAGCCCACGTAGTCTACATTTACATCATCAACCACACGGCGCTCAGGCTTGTCCAAAAGTGTACAGATTGTGAGACTCTTCGGGTTTCTTTTGGCAAGGAGCTTTGAAAGCCTGCTAAGAGTATTTCCCGAATCAATGATGTCTTCTATGATGATGACATTCTCTCCCTCGATAGAATGCTCAAGGTCCTTTTTAATCTTGACATCGCCTGATGACTCTGTGCCTGAGCCATAGCTGGATACCGACATGAAATCCATAGTCATAGGCAAATCAATTCTCTTTGCAAGCTCAGTGGTAAAGAATATTGAGCCCTTGAGTATGCAAATGAGATATACTGACTGTCCCCTGTATTTTTCTGTGATTTGCGCTCCAATCTCTGCGATACGCTTATTGAGCTGCTCCTCTGTCAGGTAAACCGAAATATCATATTTTTTTGAAAAATCCATTTTGTTTTCCTCCGTAAAATGTGATCTTAAGTACTTTTCCTGTCTGTGGTGTGACAAGTGCGCTGCAGCCGGATCTGTATCCGATAATGGCATGCACCAGTGATTCATGGGCTATGAGCCACAGCCCCGCTCTCTGCTGTGCAGGAATTTTATCACCTGTAAATACCTGCTTCAGCTTCTTATGATGGCCCTCGTCATCCACAATTATATAGTCACCGGCTTTTCTTGTTCTTATCTCAAAGCCTTTCTTCATCTTATCATAATCAAACCATTTCGTATATGGTTTTTTGGGAATTTCGTCCATTTTACCATTAAAATCTTGTATACAAAGTGTGACATATGAGCCATCTGCCGAAAGCTTTATGTTTTTTTGCTCTCCCGTGGCACTCAGTGCCTCAAGCTCTTTTTGCGTAATGTGAATTTCTTCTTTTTCATCGTCACACCTTTCGGCGAAGAGTATCACATCGCCAAATGATTTTTCTGCAATAATTCCATATGGCAGATTGATTTTTCTGCCCGACTGCTGCCCTGCAAGCTTCACAAGTGCACTGATATGTGTGCTCGTGATGTCCTTGAGCCGCCCTGATGCCAGATGTATACACTCGCGCGCCACTCCGCTTTTTAATGCCGGATGCAGACTCTCAAAGCGACTGATTTCAAGTATCACCCTGCCTTCTTTTTTTGAAACCATGCTGTCACACGCCTCTTTTAGCTGCTGCTCGTAAAAATCATTCATCACCGCAAGCTGTCCTGCACTCTCATTGATATGCTCAATCGCCCTGTCATTAATCTGCAAAAGCAGTGGAAACACATCATGGCGCAGCTTATTTCTGGAGTAGGCTGTGTCAGTGTTTGTGGCATCGGTGACAAAAGCCTGTCCGTTTTCCTTTAGATATTCCTCTATCTGTGCGCGTGTTGCTGATAAAAGCGGCCTGATATAGGTGACACCGTTCTTCACGGAAACCGGATGCATGCCGGCGAGTCCCTTCGCTCCGCTTCCGCGAAGCATCTGAAAAAGAACTGTCTCCGCGTTGTCCTCCATATGGTGCGCAACTGCAACGACTGCCTGCCTGCTGTTACCCTGCTTTTGGTCTGATGCATCGGCAGTTTCGCAAGGATATCTGCCAGCCTCCTCTTCAAACGCCTCATAGCGCAATATCCTGGCGACTTCCTTTTCAAACGCTTCATAACGCAATATCCTGGCGGCCTCCTCCAGTCCGAGTCCATGACTTTTTGCATATTGCGGTACGTCCACAGAATGCACATGGCACGGTATGTTAAGCCTCTCGCAAAGGTCTGACGCAAACCTCGCATCCTCCTGCTCTCGGCTCCTCTGATGCCATGCTCCACATGTACTGCCTCCAACGCAAAATCTAGCTCATTTGCGCACTGTCTTTTTATCTCATTTAACACCAGCAGAAGGCAGACCGAATCCGCACCGCCCGACAGCGCAACAAGCACCGTGCTGTGATTTTTTATCATTTTGTTTTCCAGAATATAATCTTTCGTCCGTCTAATCATTATTTTTCCCAGATTCCTATTGCAACTACAGTCATATCATCCATGGCGTATCCACCTGTGTCAAGCAGCACCCTGTCCAGAATTTCCTGCGCCATCACGCCTGCATTGTCACTTTTGACGCCTGCGATGATATCCATAAGTTTCCCCTGTCTGTCCTTTACATGCAGATATTCTAGCACACCATCCGTCACCATGACAAGGAAATCGCCACTTTGAAGTGTATTTTTTGAATGTTTGCTCTCCTGCCAGACATCGACCCCTGCCGGGAGGGATTCATTTTCTATAACACTTACTTGTTTCCCTGATTTGATAAATGACGGTGCGGCGCCTGTTTGGTAAGCTCAAGCTCACCTGTGTACATGTCTATCGTAGCAAAATCAACCGTGGAATAGGACTCCTCACCCGCCGATATGACCATGGCAGAGTTCATCAGCTTTAGGGCACTTTCCCTGCTAAAGCCGGCCTCCAAAAGCTTTTCAAGCAAATCCACCACCAGGTGCTCTCGGCCTGCGCCTGCTTGCCCGAGCCCATGCCATCGGATACACATACATGATACATGCCATCATCCAGCTGAAACATGCTGCAACTGTCGCCATTTGCCTGAGAGCCAGTCTTCTTTTTGGTCGCCACCCCCGAAAGTGCATAGAACTGATTCTCCTCGTAAAGCACAATAGATGTCCTCTCATCGGATATTATTGAAACTGTCCCATGTGCCTGCCTGAGCTTCACTCCCATGGCACGTGAAACCGCCTGCACATACTTTGAAATTTCAATCCCACCATCTATCTTGGTGCAGACATCTGCCTTTATACATACCTGCTGCCTTGCGTTCTCATAAATATGGGCATTTTCCACCTGTATACCAGCCTCTTTTGTATATACATAAACTCTTGAAAGACGCAGCCTTCTTTTTTTATCAATACATTTTTCAGCCCTGCACCAGCCCTCCATGAGCTCTGCCATAGCGTCAAGCTGTGTGGCTATGACGCGTCTGTTTTCCGTGAGACGCCTGTACCAGGCTTCATTTAGCTCAATACGGGCAAATGCCTCTGTGGCGGCTTCTACCATGCGCGTATAGTGCGGGCAGCCATCCACATATCTGTTTTGCACAATTTCCTCTGTTTTCATACGTTTGCGCACTGCATCAGCAAGCATTTTTATACTGTCGGAAATCGGAGTCCCGCTTGTCCAGCACACACTGCAGCCCTCACAGCATGCACAAAGTCTCCCTGTCACCTCAAGCTGTATTTTCTCACTCTCATCAGGGATTTTATCTGCCGTACATTTTACAGCCATGACATTTGCAGTCGAAATAATGCCTGAAAGTCCTGAAACTGCTGTGGCGAATGCCTCCTCCCTGTCGGGCAGGAGTCCTGCTATGACCGGGTTTTCATTGTGCTCAAGAGCCCTTAAATATTCGCATGCTCTGCAAAACGCAAAGGCCATCGAAAACACAACAAGGCTCTCTGCTACCGACAACACTATCTCATCCGTATCCGGCCTTCCCAGAAATGTTACCGACAGATTCATCACCGCCGTGGCACAAGCTGCCACAACGGCTGTTGTCAGACATCCGTTTTTACTGCTTTTTCTCACAAATAGCCTTTCCCCAAAGTAAATCACCGCAATAATAAAGAGATACTTACATATCGACGGTATCGATATAAAGTATCCCATTCCAATAATTAATCCTATGTAAAAAATAATCGTATGTCCACTACTCAGACAATAAACTCCATACACTGCAGGTATCAGCGGATAACAATCCATCACACACACCAGTGTGGATGCAAATGCCATAAGCCCCCACACACCTTTTTTAAATTTGCAATCCTCATCTTTTTGCCTCCATCTTTTTTCAACGATTATATGTGGTCAAAAAAGAAGGTTTTGACGAAAAAGCGCAACTATATCTTCAAAAATTATTTGTCCTTTTCCTTGAAGATTATTTCATTGTCATACGCAAGCCCCAGCTTGCTCTTTGCTATATCCTCTATGTACTGGTCACTCTGCATATACTGCTGCATGCTTTCTATCTCATCAGCACGCTCCGATTCTTTAGTGTACTGCTTTTCAAGCTCCGCTTTTTGTGCGGCATATGTAGATTCCTTCTGCTTTAGCTGCACAACCTGGACTACCATAACCACAAGAAATGCTATAACTATGATGGAAACACTTAAAGTTCCGCCCCTTCTCTTTGCACGACGTTTACTCATTATTCCTCCTTAGGTGCTTATCTGAATATCCTGCCAAACATTTTATCTTTCTTTCCAGTCACCTCCGGTACCTTCGAATACGTAATCATGTCTATCTCACCTTCTATATCGGCTTCTCCCTTCTCAAGGTTTAGCCTGTTTACGTGAAGATCCTTGCCCTTTAGGTCAAGCATGCCCAGCTCCGTCTCCAAAAGTATCTCTCCCACATCAAAGGAGAGCACATCCAAAATGCCTGTAAAGCTGCCTGTTCTGCGATTATTCAAGATAAGCTTATGACTCTTTGTGCCTGATATTTCTTCCATTTCCTGTCCCTCACATAATTTTTAATATGCTCCATAGACAGCCGCACATATACATGCCATCTGTGGAATCGCATATGTAAATATATGCCGGGATTCATGAAAATATAACCTATATATACTCAAAAAGATCTTTTGCTTCTTCCTTCTTTGTTGTGTCAAGGAGATTTAACACCTTAACCTTGACTGTCTTTTGTCCAAATGCTATCTCTATTATGTCTCCGACCTTGACATTTACAGATGCCTTTGCCGGTCTGCCGTTTACTGTGACACGGCCTGCGTCACATGCCTCATTTGCCACTGTACGTCTCTTTATCAGACGTGATACCTTCAAAAATTTGTCTAATCTCATTGTTACCTCTGTGTCTTACCTATAATAAATCAACTCATAACTATTACCCTGATTTTAGTGGATATAGCCAAAAATGGGCGGAGCCTTAAAGGCTTCACCCATTCGCACTACTCCGTGATAGTCTAACTTATTAGTTAAGAGAATCTTTTAAAGCCTTTCCAGCCTTGAACTTAGGAGCCTTAGATGCTGCAATTGTCATCTCAGCGCCAGTCTGTGGATTTCTTCCTGTTCTTGCTGCTCTCTCAGATACCTCGAAAGTACCGAATCCAACTAACTGGATCTTCTCACCTTTCTTTAACTCCTCTGCAACAACATCTGTGAATGCCTTTAAAGATGCCTCTGCGTCCTTCTTTGATACTCCGGCCTTCTCTGCCATAGCTGCAACTAAATCTGCTTTGTTCATGATAAAATTCCTCCTCTGGATTTTCATAATTTATATAATTCGAGCTGTATTCCCAAATTACCTACAAGAATATATATACTTGTTTTTATGGGGTTTGTCAAGGAAAATGCGCTATTTCCTAGGCTTTTATGTACTTTTACCATTCTTAAAACCTTACTTTGAACTTAATAAAGAGGTTAATGTTGAAAGATAATCTGATATATCCTTATTTGTCAGACTATTTTTGGAACTGTCAGAGGATTTATTGTTGGTTCCCCGTGATGAATTTGTACTCTGCGAGCTGCCGGTGGTGCTGCCCTGAGATGTACTTTGATTGTCCTTCTCATCAGCCCTCTCTGAGGCTGTCTCGGAAGGTGTCTGTGCGGTGGCTTGTGAACTGCCGGTGCTGTTAGTTTTGGTACCTGATGAATCGTTTGCAGAGCTGTCCGTATCGTCATTTATCGTAATCTGTATGGTGGCCTCCTTTGAGTTCACGTAAAGCGTCCTCGTCCAGGTGTCATAGCCATCGGCTGTTACCTTAAGCGTGTGTTTTCCGTATGTTATCTCAACCGGGCTCGTATAGTCGATTTCACTGCCATCGACATATATTTTTGCTCCCTGCACGTCAACCTCGAAAAGGATGCTGCTCTTTTTAGGACCCTCACCCTTTAAATCATTTAAATTTACCTTTGTAGTCTCGCCTCTTTTTATCTCAATATCCGTGCTGCCTCCCCAGCCGTTGTTGGCCACAGCGAGCGTATAGCTGCCCTCCGGCACATCAAGCGACATATCCTTAGTGATTTCTGCAAATATCCTGTCTCCGAGCTGCAAAAAGCTGCCCTCAAACAGCGATGTATTGCTAAGCTGCAGTGTGCCGTGCCCTGTCGTGACAGAAATTGACACTATATCCTTGTCAATCCCGACAACAGCCAGCTTATCCTGCGCCGTGAGGCTGTCAGTATCTATGACATCCGAGCCTGAAAATATCATGGTGCGCTCACCCAGCCTGTAGCTGCTATTTCCAATTTCAAGCACGCTCTTATTCTTATCCACAGAAAAATTGGTCACTGCGTCGTTTGTCCACACCTTATCGGATTTTTGTATACGCTTTGCCTTGCCGTCTGAATCCGCCCCTGATATGTCAACCACATCACCCTGATGTATGTCTGAAACTGACATGTGATTGCCATATTTGTCGAAAAAGCCGGTGGTCAGCCCATAGTAATACTGATACTGCACTCCTGTCGAGTAATTGTATACCCTGATCGTCTCGTTGGCACTGTTTATGTCCGATACTATGAGAATATCTGAACTTTTCTTAACGGCCTTTCCGTTTTCCTCCGCAGCAGCTTTCAAACCGGACTGCGTGCTTTCTCCCACGGCCTCCGTCGTATCATTCATGCTGTTATAGAATTTTTTTACACCATCATCCGTGTCCTGTTTTCCACATGCTGCAAGTGACAGCACAAGCATGCATACTATGCAAAATAATCTTTTAAATTTCTTCATCTGTATTTCCTTTAATAGCTGGCTTTAAACGTTTTTCTACAATAATAATATATCGCATAGTCATTTACTTTTCAATTAAATTCACTATATATATGCATTACTGCTTACACTATGGCATGCAGGGCATGCAGATACTCCTCGCGCTCCCCGCTTAGCTGTATGAGCTGTGCAAGCTTATCCACATCACGGTCGCATACCCATGACTTGCGCGAGTTACTATAGTGATTGCAGAGCTTACAAAATTTTTCAGGAAACAAAAGCAGTGCTTGAAGCAATCTCATTGATGTATCATCAAGACTTCTTACGCTGCAATAGCTGTCAAAAATTGCATCTGCAACCGCTGTATCCCAGTGATTTTTTTCGAGCATCTTGCGCATGTACTCCGCAAGATCAGTTTCCGGATATCCCGGATGCATGGTCTCGAAATTGACAGGGAGCCATCTTCCAGACTGTGTATACACGACATTGTGCTGGTTGAAGGCTCCGTGACAGTATATCGGAACCGACGTTTTACTATTTTCCAGCTCACACAATATTTCCGCCGATTTCTGCCCCTGCTCTAAGAATCTCTCATAGCATTCATAAAACAGATGCTCAAAAGCATTTGTCTTGCTGCGACGCAGTATGTAGTTTTTAAGCTTTACTATCTGCGCACATTTTCGCTGAGCTTTTTCGTGCAGGCTTTCTACCTCGATATCCGAAGGCAGAGGATACTTTTCCAATATATTGTGCAGCTGCGCTAATGCCCTGCTGCCGCCACGCATATCATCTATGCTGTCCGTGCTGCACTCTCTGCCTGCTCTGTAATCCTTCAATATGTATGCGTCCTCACAGTTATCTCGCGATATGATACACTGCTCCTTTGTCTGTGATATCTGCTCCACATCCATACCGTTTCTCTGGATAAATGCCAGCGTATCCCGCAGGGTGCATGCCCTTTGCTCATGCCCTCTGTACGGCACGAGCAGCTTCTGCCCGATGCCTGTGTCACATATATATGCTCCTCTGCCCTTTATTATCCTGCTTACTGTAAGCTCATATTTTTCCAAAGCCACTTCCGGCTGATTATACAAAAAAATCCCCCCTCATATGATTAATGCATCATAACTATTCAGATGCTTTTTAATCATATGAGAGAGGTTATTATTTTATTCGCAAGCTCTTTAAGTTTTTGTGCTTCATTGAGCGATGGGTCATCAAGCACCTGCTCATAAAGCCTGTCCAGGATATCGCCAAGCTTCGGTCCCGGCTCTACTCCCATTTTAATCAGGTCGCTGCCATTTATCTTCATTTCCTTTTTGGATACACACTGGTGGTCTGCGAGAATTTTCCTGTATACGCGCTCATATTCTGCGATGTATTCAAGCTTTTCTGCGCGCCTATACATGCTCTGTCCGAGTGTATCGGCTCTTTTCACCTCAAATAACAGCGGAAAAAGCTCTGTTCCTATGCGGCTCATGGCACGCCTTACATTGCGCTCCGTGATGGCCGGACGGTCATCATGCTCTTTTACGAGCTTACAGCAACAGTCTGTAGTCCTGTTATCAAACTTAAGGCGCCTGAGTATCTTTCTTGTCATATCAGCTCCCACAACAGGATGCTTCTTGAAATGATTCTGGCCTTCCTCATCTGTCGTAATGCACACAGGCTTTGCCACATCATGAAGCAGCATGGTAAGCCTTAGGATTTTGTCCGCTCGCACATGCTCCAAGGTATGAAGCGTATGCTCGCCGACACTGTACATATGGTGCTTATTGTGCTGAGGTGTCTGCATCATCACATCAAACTCCGGCATGAATACCGCTGTGAGTCCAAGCTCATACAAATCTCTCATCATCTGCGGATGGTCTGATGTCAGAAGCTTCACAAGCTCCACCTGGATTCGCTCTGCGCTGACCTTTGACAATGCAGGGGCAAGCTCTTTTATGGCTGCTTTAGTCTGTGCCTCTATATCAAAGCCAAGCTGGGCTGCAAATCGCACCGCACGAAACATCCTGAGTGCATCCTCACTGAACCTGTCGTGCGCACAGCCCACACATCTGATCACATGTGCTTTTAAATCTCCTATGCCGTCAAATTCATCGACAAGCCCTGCCCTGTGATTATATGCCATGGCATTGATTGTGAAGTCACGCCTCTCCAGATCAAGCTTCAGATTGGAGGTAAAGGTAACCTCCTTTGGATGGCGTGCATCCTCGTACTCTCCGTCTATCCTGTAGGTGGTGACCTCATAGCCCACATGCTCCAGCATGACCGTGACTGTGCCATGCTGGATACCTGTGTCTATCGTATGGTCAAATATCGCTTTGACCTGCGCAGGCTTTGCAGATGTGGTGATATCCCAGTCCTGCGGTGTCCTGCCAAGGAGACTGTCACGCACGCATCCACCTACCGCATATGCCTCAAAGCCATGCTCGTAGAGCGTGTCTATTATGAAGTTGACATTCTGCGGTAAATCTATGCGCATCTGTATTTTCTCCTTTTAATATGCCTTACCCCAGTATACGAGCTTATGCGCCGGCTTTCCACAGCATACGCATACGTCGGAAATCCGCTCCTGGTCACCAAATGGCATACAACGGCTTGTAACTGTTGTGTCCTCTTTGATTTTGTTCTCGCAGGCCTCGTCTCCACACCACATAGCACGGATAAAGCCCGGCTTTGTCTCTGCGATTGCCTTGAACTCATTGTAGTCGTGTGCATCGTTTATATGGCTTGCAAGGAATGCCTTTGCCTTCTCGAGCATGTCATTCTGCATTGTCTCAAGTACCTCTGCGAGCTTCTCATTGACCTCATCGAGTGAGACAACGATTTTCTCTCTTGTGTCTCGGCGGACGATAACGCACTGGTTTTTCTCGATATCCTTTGGTCCAATCTCGATACGTGTTGAGATTCCCTGAACCTCCTGTGCTGCGAACTTCCAGCCAGGTGTTTTGTCGGTTGCATCGATTTTCACGCGGAAATCCTTTGAGAGCTTGTCCTTGAGGTCGTATGCCTTGTCAAGGACGCCGTCCTTCTGCTGCTGGATTGGAATAACCATAACCTGTGTTGGTGCAATCTTTGGTGGAAGCACGAGTCCTGAGTCATCTCCGTGAACCATGATAATAGCTCCGATAAGACGTGTTGAAACGCCCCATGATGTCTCATGACAGTACTGTAATTTATTGTCCTTGTCTGTGTACTGGATGCCGAAGGCCTTAGGGAAGCCGTCACCAAAGTTGTGTGAGGTTCCTGACTGGAGTGCTTTTCCGTCATGCATGAGAGCCTCTATTGTATATGTAGCCTCTGCTCCGGCGAACTTCTCCTTGTCTGTCTTTCTTCCCTTTACCATAGGGATTGCAAGGTACTTCTCACAGAAATCCGCATAGATGTTTAACATCTGTACTGTACGGCCTCTGCCTCCTCGGCTGTTGCATGAACAGTATGTCCCCCCTGCCATAAGAACTCTGATGAGCGGAGGAATGGACGTGTTGTCTTCTCCCAACGCACTACTGAGCACCACTGGTTATATACCTTTGGAAGGTCTCTGTGTGACTGTACTGTTTTGCTGAAAAGCTCGCAGAAAAGTGTCTCTGATGTAGGTCTTACTGCAAGTCTCTCCTGAAGTGTCTCAAGTCCGCCCTGTGTGACCCATGCAACCTCAGGTGCAAAGCCCTCAACATGATCCTTTTCTTTCTGGAGCAGGCTCTCCGGAATGAACATTGGCATGTATACATTCTCTACACCTGTCTCTTTAAACATTGCATCGAGATTTTTCTGTATATTCTCCCAGATGGCATAACCATTGGGCTTAAAGATCATACATCCCTTTACAGATGAATAATCCATCAACTCTGCTTTCTTCACAACGTCTGTATACCATTGTGTGAAATCTTCCTCCATGGAAGTGATGGCCTCTACTAATTTTTTCTCCTTAGCCATTGCTTTTCTCCTTTTTTATTTAAATATTCTATGATATACGGGGCTTTTATATCTCATCCGGCCCCTGCACCACGCACAATTTTACTAACATATATTATTCCATAAGCGAGCTGATGTCAATAAGCCTGAAAACTTGTTCTGCAGTGTTTTTCATATTTTTTTGAGCATTTTTGATATCCATAGCCTCATTAAGCGTTGTTGCCCCTCTTATAATAGGGAAAAACGCATCTATGCCTTCTTTATTACATGCCACTGCATCGTCAGTGACACTCCCTGCTAGTGCGATTACTTTACAGCCGTTTTTTCTGCCTGCTTTTGCCACTCCGACAGGCACCTTTCCCATGGCGCTCTGTCCATCAAGCCTGCCCTCTCCGGTCACTACGATATCGGCATTTTTCAGTTCCTTGTCAAGCTGTATTGCGTTTAGCACTATATCTATGCCGGATTTAAGCTCCACGTTCTCAAGTCCAAAAAGAAACGCAAAGCCAAGACCTCCCGCAGCGCCTGCTCCCGGTGTCTCGCTAAATCTTTTTCCCGCATACTCCTCAACACAGTCTGCATACTGTCTCATCATTTTATCCATCTGTGCCTTTTCATGCTCCTGTACGCCCTTTTGCTTTCCAAAAATGTATACGCAGCCCTGCTCTGTGCACAGTGGATTAGTAACATCACATGCTATTTTGAAATGACACTGCTTCAATTCTGAAGGAACCTTACCAGCCTTTATCTTTTTTACCCTTGCAAGCGAGCCAAATACCGGTGGAAGAATATTGTCATCCTCATCATAAAACTCATAGCCGAGCGCCGTCAGCATTCCTATGCCACCCTCAGTGGTTGCGCTTCCGCCTATTCCGATTATGAAATTCCGACAGCCCTTGTGAACAGCATCCAATATCATCTCTCCCACACCCAATGAGGTTGCTTTCCACGGATCAGGTTTACCTTCAACAAGTGTGATTCCCGACGCTTCTGCCATTTCCATAACAGCCGTATCATCCTCAAGTACTCCATATGTCGCGTGCACCTTTTGTCCCATCGGTCCTGTTACATCAACATGTTCATATGTGCCATTCATGCCCTCTACCAAAGCGGTTACAGTTCCCTCACCGCCATCTGCAAGCGGTCTGACCACCACGTCCGCTTTCGGTATTGCCGCCAATATGCCTTCTTTACATGCCATCCCGGCCTGCATGCTTGTCATGCTTCCTTTAAATGAATCAATTGCTACTACAACCTTCATTTTACCATTCCTCTATTTTTGTTTATATGTGGTTCAGTAAGGTATACATCGAATTGCATGCATTGATAACACCTTTTTCCTCTAATTGTATTATTTTATCATAATTTTAAAGTCAGGTGTAGTTTCCAAAAACAATTTGAAAGTGCATTTTCATGAAATTTGTGCTAGAATAACATGTTGTTGTATTATGCTAAGGAGAATTTAGAATGGAAAACTATAAACGAGGACTGACAGCAGGAATCCCGATTGCGCTGGGATATCTGTCAGTTTCATTTACTTTTGGAATTATGGCGGTGTCATATGGACTATCCTGGTGGCAGGCTGTGCTCATTTCGATGACCACTGTCACATCTGCCGGACAGTTTGCAGGCATTGGAATTATGATGCATCCGGGACAGTATTTCCAGATGCTTATTTCGCAGATTACTATTAATATAAGATATTCCTTTATGTCGATTTCGGTTGGACAGAAGGCGGATTCCGGATTTAGCGGAATTTCCAGATGGATACTCGGCTTTATGATGACTGATGAAATTTTTGCCGTGGCAAGCCAGGAGGATTCTGTGAGCAGAAGCTTTTTTGCAGGACTTTCAACTCTTCCATACATCGGCTGGGCTGTCGGTACGCTGATAGGTGCTATACTGGGAAGCATTCTGCCGGATAGGCTTATGAGTGCGCTGAGTCTTGCTATTTATGGCATGTTCGTGGCTATCGTGGTTCCTGAGATGAAGAAATCGCGGGCGGTCGTGTTTGTTGTGGTACTTGCACTCGTGCTTAGCTGCATGTTTTACTACGTACCGTTTTTGTCAAGGATTTCAAGCGGTATCACCATCACTGTTGTAGCCATTTTGGCTGCAGTTATCGGTTCGCTGCTGTTTCCGGTTGCAGATGATACTGATAAGGAATGATTTATTAAATATTTGATAATAAGCGTATAAGGAGATTTTACATAATGAAAAACAGTGTATTTTTTATATATTTACTCATACTCGCGGGCTCCACATATCTGATCCGCGTTATTCCTTTTATCGCAATAAAAGAAAAGATCAACAACAGCTTCGTGCGATCTTTTCTATACTATATTCCGTATGCAGTTTTACCGCCATGACTATTCCGGCAGTGTTTTATGCTACTAACTGGTGGGTTGGTGCAGCAGCAGGACTTATCGCGGCGGTGATATTTGCATTAAAGGGCAAGGGGCTTACAACCGTGGCCGTGGCTTCCTGTGTAGCGGTATTTATTGTAGAGCTGTTCCACTAATTATTTATTTTCCCACTTAAAAGATTCCATCAATACCATATCCGGAATGATGGAATCTTTATTTTAATTTACTTTCTCCTGTCTATGCCACTGTCACTATAATAGCGTGCCTTGCTTGCATACATTCTCCTGTCTGCTTCCTTCTCAATATCGTGTACAAGCTCCCAGTCTTCCTCCAGACTTCTTACACATCCATATGAGATGGTCATGGAATCGACGATTTTTCCTCTCCATTCGGCTACACTACTGTCGAAATGCTTTGTCATAGCATCAAGCTCATCCGGCTTTTGAGTGACTATCACAACAAACTCATCTCCGCCTATTCTGTATACCTTGCCAAACTCACCAAAGCTCGCCGTCATGCAGGCTGCGGCTGCGCAAATCATCTCATCTCCCACATCATGTCCATATGTATCGTTTATGTGCTTTAAGCTGTTTAAATCAAGTGATATATATATCCACTCTTTTTTCAAATCAAGCTTATTGATATCTGTCTCATAGGCATGTCTGTTCAGGCACCCTGTAAGTGCATCAGTATTCGATATATACAGCAGCTTTTCTTTCTCATATTTTTCCTTCATAATCTTCGAAAACATATACATAATACAGCACGATGCTAGTATAAGATATATGCCAACTACAAGCAGTGCTACTACGCTGTTCGTCATATAAAAGGATTTGTCAATGGTGACAGCCACTATATATTTGTCACCTCTCCTGATTACACATCTGCAGCCTGAATCATTTACGCTAATCTGCCTTACTGTTGGCTTATCGCTTTCCTTAATATCTGTTGGAAGGCCTAAATCGTGGAAGTTTTTTCCTATTTTGTCACAATCTGTGGCCCCCTTAACCAGTCCTGTATCTGCATCTGCCACATATATTTCCATGCCCTTGTACACAGGCATGTCAGAAACCACTGTAGATATTTCATTCTGCTTCAATTCATCTAAGAGCCTTTGCGGCTTCAAACCCACCTGTACCATCATTGTACCAGCCTCATTCCAGGTAATGGCATACATCATTGCCTTTCCCTCTGATGTATTCGGTGTGACATCCTGACACATCGTAAGGCTCTTATCGGTGAGCATTGGTTTAAAATATGACATCTGAGTCCCCGAATCAAAGCTGTAGCCAAAGTATTTTGGCACGCTGCCGCTGGTTATACAACCTGTTTCATCAAACAGATGTATCTCATCTACCGACATCAGCTTTGCTATCTTTTGCAATTCCTCCACATCATTTTCTACCTGTGGCTTTGCATCTACGATATATGACACTGCCTTTGCCCTGACTATATAATCGTCCTTTAACGATTCTATAAGCTCCTCCTCACTCTGGTCATTTTTATCGAGCACAGTGAAAACACGATCCAGAAGCACCTTTGATAGCTTATATGCATTTGCATCATTTACATATTTCAAAATTCCCGCCTCGAGAAGCAGTGCTACTACGATTACTGCAACTGAGACCATTGCAAATCTTCGCTTATTTTTCATATCCAAATTATACCAAATATATGCTGATTACGCTATATTTTTCTATAAAATTACGGACCGCATGTCACCGCCTG
>ERZ859937.88-NODE-88-length-48029-cov-16.891879_pt1 | contig 48029 bp, 41 predicted proteins | sample MGYA00509985_ERZ859937 | MGnify/ENA primary metagenome ERZ859937 (study PRJEB30046, sample SAMN00715169) | human gut metagenome | study: EMG produced TPA metagenomics assembly of the A metagenome-wide association study of gut microbiota in type 2... | reverse complement strand
CCGAATCCCCCTTAGCCATTAGCGTCATGTCCGACAACATCTGTTGCATGGTCATTTTCTCCGACTTCCGCCAAAGCATCCTCCTATCCATATATTCATTCTTCAAAGCCTCCTCCTTCTTTTGCCAATAGCCATGAGGGTTCAAGAAGAACCAATAGCCAAATAATACTACCAGCACGGCACTCAATACCGCAGCCAACCTACGCACTCTTTTCCTGATGTTCTTTTCCATAATTTCTATCTTTTATTTGTTATTACTCACAAAACACTTACATATCAATCATATCATCATTGACATGGTAAGTATCTTCACTAAAGCTTTTCTCGCACGTAATGGCTGTTCTGCAAACAAAGTTGTTCATTCTCACAATATCAGGAATACTGTATGGCAAAGAACAATGCAAAGCAAGTAGTGCAGGACATATCTTGATCTTTTCAAAAGATGGAGTAAAAAGCACACTTTCATCCCAACCAGTGACCTCAGATGGCAAATCCTCCGCAGCCCAACCTTTATCTGCAAGAGCATCCAATATCAGTTTTTTCTTCATCAAGTTATTGTCAAACAGATTTATCTGTTCACCAAGGGTATAAATCAGCCGGTGTATGAAAGGAAAAGCCGAACCATAGACTTCATCGTCTTCCAAAGCCAATACCGCCTGACAAGAATCAGCCTTATATTCTAAGACATACTCCCCATATTGCAGATAGTCATTCGCCTTAAAAGATGAAGAATTCTTAACAGCATTCCACATCTCAGTACCTTGCTTCAAACATTCGCCCATCAGTATTGCCAACTTATCACTTTGGTAAGAGACACGTTCCACGTAATCCATGCTTGGCTCACCCATCATCTGATCCATCAGATAACGTCGAGCTACAAGAAGCGAATATAGCGCAAACTTATCCTTATCATTTATCCTAACAGAAATATCTTCTTCCTCGAAAAAACCAATATCTTCAGCAATATGCTTGATTTTCCGTTCCATCAAAGCTAATGCATCTTGTTTTTCAGAAAGTGATGTATTAGGATTGCTCGCAAAATCGTACAAAGCATCTTCTGCCAAATCGCTCTCATGGTCATCCACCTCACAAAGTTGTCTTACTAATATGCTCACTAAATCTATCTTGCTCATAATTTATCCTTCTAAGTGTTCTACAAAAAACTCAAAAACTTATGCTTTACTGCGAGTATTCTCACTTAAAAAGCGAGAATACTCCACGTACAACGGAAGAACCAGCAAGGCCACCTGCAACTCCACCGACAAGTCCACCTATAACTGTTCCAACTCCAGGGCAAACAAAAGTTCCTAACGCTGCGCCAAAGGTTCCACCAGCATACCCTGCACCAATTCCGGCAGCATTACTTGTTGTGTTTTCGGCAAACTCGCCAGCCGACATCTTTCCCTTACACATTTTCACAGCATCAGGTATCGTCTGTGCTGCCAGCATGATTCCACCTGTTATCATATTAGTTCGCATACCCTTAGCGATTACATTCTTCGCAGCCTGTCCAACGACTTCCTTACCAACTAACGCCGAAGCCGTCTTCTCGACAACAGTCTTCCCGACTTGAGTTGTTGTTGCAACATCAAGTATGGTCCTGGCAGAGCTTGTTGCAGCAGCTGCCATGGAGCGACCAACTGTTGTACGGAGTAACTGTTGTGTTCCAACACCTACAACCAAAGAAGTACCTCCAGACTTGGCCATTTGTACAGACGCTGTTTTGAGGGCTTCACCATGACTTTTACCACTACGGATAGCACTGGCATATCCTAACACAAAGGAAAAACCACAGGTGATAGAACAAGAAACCGATTGGGTCTTTACATCAAACTTAACAGAATCCAAAGTTCCAGCTTTGGCAATGTTCACAGCTTGATTGTAGGTACAATTGCCCTTAATGACTATATCTTTTGCCACTGCTGGGTCTGTTATACCTGGAACTTGACCAGAACGAATCTTATCAGCCATCAATCGAACACACTCATCGTACTGCTCCTTTGGAACTTCAAGTTTCATTCCACCATAGCGATACGAACCATCAGAAAAAGCAGCCCCTATAGTTTTAGATGGGGAAGAACAATACTTCGTCTGAATTTCGATACCATTGCTAATGCGATCTGCACCGTTAAGGCAGTTGTCACGACCAACCTGTCCTACTTTCTTTCCTGAAAGACGGTCTGCCATTGCATTAGCATCTTCTGCAGCCCAACCATGTCCTTGTTTGTTACGGTACTTTGGGTACTGCATATAGTTGTTTGTTGACTGAGCGCTACATGTTGCTGACGCACTATTGATTACTGTTTTTTCACTTACTTTCTTCATATCTTTGATTTTTTAAAGATTCTTCAAAATGTTACATAACTCACTTACCATCTTTTGCATGCTTCTACACAAACATCGTCAGTATAGAAGCGATGCAAAATGAGGGCATTAAAAGAATGCGTGTCCTCGCAACCAAGATGGGATTGTCTTAGAACAAACAAGCCCAATTCCTCCGATTACAGGAGTTGCAGGTGCAAGCATTGCTGCTACTGCAAGACAAGAACTAGCCAACGCTACAGTTCTCAACACATTCTTACCATTGATGACACTTTCTTTTCTGTTGTTCTGTTTCATAACTTGTTGTTTTTTGTGTCAGCTGCAAACAAGTATTATTACCTGTCATTCGCCAACGGTTAGATATAATTGAAAATTAATAATAGATAATAAACACAACGCATCATGTGTTAGACAACATTAAATGTCAAGTGATGTCCACCATTCTGAATATATCCTCAATATGTCAAAGACCGTTGCACTCCCTATGTTTGGAATTGCGCTGCAAAGATAGGCAAACTTTTCAAAACGAGCAAGAAAAAATGAAAAAGGATTAGTGCCAGCACCAATCTTAATAGATTATTCATAGTTTATACATAAGGTAAGATATCACTTTTTGATTAGGAACTATACGAATGAGACTGATGAACAGCATCAGCTGAACGGCAGGAGCTGAAGTTTGCCTCTCTAAGAACATCCTGCGAAGTAGGCATCCTAGACCATTTTTTGTGAAAAGAACTATTAAATTGGCTCGCTATGAAATTTTAACACTTAATATGTTTGATAACTCAGAAAAATGTGTATTTTTACAACCTATAAAATGTTTAATATAAAAAAATATGAAAAAAGAAAGATATTTAGAAGATGATTTTAACGGTTTTGTAGAGGAACTTATTAATTTAAGCCGTCTAGAAGACAAAGAAGAAGGTATTGCAAAACGTATGTTAGCTAAAGGATATGATAGTTTATCCGACAAACAAAAGTACGTTTTTGACAAGGCAATAGAGAAAAATGCAGTTGATAAGTGTCAACGCTGTGGTATCGATATTCCTTGGTGTGAAATGCTAGAAGCACTTGACAATGGAGGCTATTGTAATTACTGCCACCATATGATGGAAAAGATAAATAAAGAATGAATTTATAAGGGAGGTTATCATACCTCCCTTATTTTCTTTGAGAAACGGTTTACTCAATGGCTTTGTTCTTTAAACAGTAAAAACACCTTTATCCCCCCATGACCACCTGCACAAGTAACTCACTTACGGATTCACAAATTGCAAGTAGGTTATACTCATGCAAACAGAGATTAAAAGCTACCACAAAATATTTATTTACATATTGTCATTTATCCTCTTTGAGCTTGACATCTGTAGTAAACCAAAAATCTTCATTTGGATTCTTGATTCTTGGGCGAGACTGAGCTACAAATGCTACATTACTACCCTCAGGAAAAGAATCTGCATCATTAGTTTCAATTGCGACAAAAATAGAAGAAAATTTTATATATTTTTTCTTCTTTTTTTCGACAATCACCCCCACAAATTCCTTACCTGCACATAGGCGCGACTGAGTATATTTATCGGATTCCCAAGTATTGAGTTCCTTATCATTATTTATGGATAACTGATCATCTTTGTTAACTTTAAAAGTATTATAATACCACTCTATACAAATAAAGAAGGCATAATAAATAGCATGAAACATCATGCTACCATACCCCTTAAATGTTTCTTCACTTGTTTCATCTTCATGGTCTAATTTATTAGCCAAGTTAAGCAAATAAATTAAAGACTGCCCAATTAAAACAGGACATTGTTCCTTACCATATAATTTATACATACACTCTCCTAATTGAGTTTTTGTCTCTAACTTAACAATATTATTCTTAACCACATCATTACGAATGAGCGTTTCTATACAGTAGCGCATCGAGTTTAAGCCTTTTTGAGAAGGCTCTTTTCCCTTCCCAATAACATCATTATACTCTTGACGAACTTCTTGCAAATATCCCATTGCACTTTTCGACAAAGACTCCATGAGGAAAACTTTTCGTATAGTTGGACAATCTTTAAAAAACAAGTCTTCAAATTTAGAACGTATATCGTTAAATAAAGCCGGAATAGGGTAGTCTTTATTAAAGACTTCAAAGCCTTCATCCTCTGCATTATTCTCAATATATTTTTGGAAGTTTTCTTCCTTTTGATAAGTTTCTCCTGTATAAACTATTTTTACACAAGAAGAATTCCTAACAACTTTCAAAGCACTTTGAAACCCAGCAGTTATAGTTTTATTATTTACATCAGTTTTTGAATACCCAAAGACATCCAAGATTACAACATGATAAAGATTTTTAGCAAATTCTTGCATAAAATCCTCAGCATAAGCAACTTTTTTAATCTCAAATGAGCTCGCTAAAGAAGTTTGCTGAAATTTTTCCAAACGTTCATTTAGCTTATCAGAACTTTCAGATGCAAATGCATCATCTAACCATAATACTTTATATTTTTCTTCCATATCATTTTGATATTATAATTTCAAAACCAATTGAACATTTCTCAGTCGCTGGCATTAAAGAAATACTACCATCCTTCAAGAAATCATCAATATACATTTTTGCATAAAACAATCCATTTCCCGTATGTCCAGTTTTTCCATAAAACTCACCTTTTTTAAATATCTTTGCACTATCTCCGTTATAAGCGACACCATTGTTAGATATTTTCAAAACGTATTTATGCGTCAACTCTGTTAGAGATATCCATACTGTAGGATTAACAAAACTCATTCCTTCAGGAAAGGCATGCCTCTTTATATTACTTTTAATATTTTCTAAAACCCATTCTTCAAACATACCTTTTGATAAAATCACCATTGGCTTATCTTGACAATTGTAGTTCCATATTACATTATACTTTTTCTCTGTTTTCTTAAATACATCACAAACTATATCCCATAAGTTGTACGTGCCCACTTTGAATTTTCCAAAATGTTCAACATACTCTTTCATCTCTTTAACCTGATTCTTGATATCTGCTATATTTTGCTCTACATCAATATTTTCTGAAATATAAAATATATCATCTGTTATCGTCCCAAGAAATCCAGTCATACGAGAATGGCGAAAAGAATGGATAGCATTCTCCCAAAACTGTTCTTTCTTCTTATACTCGCCTAACTGTTGCTTTAGGTTATGGTTCTCTTCTTTTAGTTGCTTGACAACCTTATCTTCCACAGAAAGTGCATCGTCTTCATTTTTTCTCATAAAACAGACACACTTTCCTCCATGATATAAATGAGACAAAATCTTATTCTGAAATTGTTTATCTTTCACTATAGCTATATCAAACTTCTCGTTCTCAGGAAGAGTATCAATACAGAAATCAGAGTATTTGCGCCCCATAAGTTCAAGACAAAGTGTAACTATTGCCTTATCTGAAGCTGAGACATAAAAACGTCTATTAGAAAATACATTCACAAGATTGGGCACAAAACCTTGCACTAAACTGGATTTTGCATGATACTGACTCATAGTATCAACAACAAATTTATTATAACCTGCTACATTTTCCTCAAGAAAAAGCAAAGGATAAAAACGTTCTACCAAATAATCTGCAAATGGAAGCAAAAGTTTCACAACCATCTCTTTTCCTTTAACTAAACTATTTTCTTTTGTATAATCTACATTCGAAAAAAGTTTGGACACATTACTATAAGAAAAGCTATCTTTAGTCCTTAGCATTATCATAAAAATCGACAAAAGAAAATTTGCTTTCTGCCTAGCAACATCTTTTCGATCAAGAGTAGAAATTGAGTCAGACATTAACTTATTTACTACATCAAAAGCCTCATACCTATCACAAACAGTATCCTGTTCCTGTCTACGCAACATGATTAGAATGCAAGTTACAGGTATAATATTGTCTTTTGACATATTACTTGAAAACAACATTTTTCCAAGATGATATACACTAGCAGCAGCAAGACCAATTGGTCCAAAAGCAGCTCCAATTGTATAAACAGTAGCCAAAGATGCAATATTATAAGTACCAAAAGAAGACAATACTCCTAAGACTTTCAAGCGATCATCTATCACGTTCTTTGAAGCTTTTGATAGGGACAAAGATTCTGCATAGATAGCAGATAAAACTACAGGCAAAGATATTCTGAGAGCTGGAGAAGTCGTAAATCTAACTTCCAACTCTTCCACAACATCCTTAGCAGAACTTGCTGCCAAATTGTAATTATTTTTAAAAAAATCAGGCTTCTTTAATGCTAGTTGCCTTAAGCAAGCAAGAAGTATAGCATCCTCATAATCCACGAAACTATTGCTATGCATATTACTGATTTTCAGTATATCTGCGACATGCTTCAAATAGACATAATAATCTATATTCTTACCATCCCCCGATAAAGCTTTTATTATTTCTGCCTTACCGACTTTCCTTTCCATTTGCTTCCATTCTCCATCAGTCAAATCGATAGAGATTTTCTTTTTGTCATCGATAAAAAGAACTTCCTTTAAAAGGTTAAACTGTTCAGAAGTACATGCATCGAGGAAATTCCAGCCTTTATAACTTTTTTGCTTTTTCATAATCATTCTTTTTTTTGTTCTAAATTGTACATTACCTAAAAGATGAAACTAAACTCAAAGTTTATTCCACCTTAGAATGCACTTTCTAGTGCAAAGATATGACTATTTTCCATAATTAACAAACATCTTTTCTATTATACTAGTGCCGCACTAATAAACTTACTATTTCGTCCATTTATGTTGAGTATCGCTGTCGCAAAGCCTCTATTCGCTTTTTAACTTGCTCTCTCACATCAGAAGGAGAAACAACCTCTATGTCATCCCCATACAGCAACATACGACCATAAAATTCTTTATTTGGTACAATATCTATAGATAGCATTCCATATTCTTCGCCATCATGATTTCCAAAAGCTAAAACTTCATGCTGCGATTCATGAAAACGCTTGCTGACAAACAATCCATGCTTATAAAGAGAATGCGTTTTAAGCGTTATATGTACCACATCAGTCCATTCTTGATGAGAAACTCCTATTATTTGATTCCAATACTTATATTCAGCATCCTTAATCGGAATGTAATCTATCCCGGTTACAACACTATAGCTATGGATACGATCTAAAGAATAATTCTTGTAATCACCACATTCATCTACACCCAAAACAAACCATCTACCATTATATTCTTTCAAGAGATGGGGATGAAACATCACATTTATACTTTCCTCATAACGTTTTGCATAAGAAAGGTGCAAAACTTGCTTTTTCTTTATTGCCTCATATAAACTTGGCAAATACTCTAAATGTGATAATGAGCGATCTAAACTCACACAAACTAAAGGTTTTCTTTTACGTTCCTTCAATTTCTGTAGATTTAACGTATCTTTAAAAAAGTAATCTAACCAAGCTTCTGGGAAAAAATCTCCTGAATCTTGACAAAAATCCCAATAACGTTTTACGTCCTTGATAATATGATATTTGACATTTCCTATAGGATCAGTACTTTCTCCCACATATCGAAAGCCACGATTGCGTGTCGCACCTTCTACAATTACACAACCTTCACCTTCCATCAATTTTACCAAATCTAAGATTTCAGTGAAAGCCTTCTTCAACACATTATAATCAGAGTAATCTGAAAGGCTACGATTCTTCTGTCTATCAGATATTGTATTAGGAGTTTCACTTTTAGCCATAACCCTATCATATGTAACTAATTCACGAGTCATCAACGCTTCGTAAACTAGTTTTTCGTAATATGTTTGTTTGGATTCACTCATACTTAGATTAATATGTTAGTTTCTAACTTAATAAAAGGCTTCAAGTTTGAACTCACCTGCCCTGTCACTAACCAATGGCAAATGTATTAAAAATCTGATGAGCCACCAAATTTTTAACAAGAAATCTTATGGATTCCTCTTATATTTCACATTTCAGGGACTCCACTCCCTCCTTCTTTCTGCATTCATACCTTAATTATATAGAGTTATTGTCAATTCTGCGGCAAAAATAGAATCCTGTTACGACAAAAACTGACATAGGAGGAGAAAAAAAATGAAGAGGGAAGATGAAATTGAAAATGAAATACAATATGCATACTGCCCGGAAAGGTATGTGACCATGATTCTGACAATTCCAGCGTTTTCACTTTCGAAACTACCATTTCGGAAAAACAAGCAGCACTTAAACAAATAAAAAAACTTAAATTAGCGAACAAACAAACTGATATTCAGGCTTTTTTGTTATCTTTGCATTCGAAACCGCCATTTCCGAAACAGCGGTTTCGAAAAATAACACACAAAAAAAATAAACTATAAAATTATAGAAATATGAAGTTCTTTGGAAGACAAAACGAAATAAAAGAATTGCAAGAGATAAGAAATCTATCTTTGCAAACGGCCCGTTTTACAATCGTAACCGGACGCCGACGTAGCGGTAAGACATCCTTATTGATAAAGGCATACGAGGATGTTATGGATATGCTGTATTTCTTTGTAGCAAGAAAATCAGAAGCGGAACTCTGCAGAGATTTTATCGAAGAGATGACGAGCAAACTTCAGCTTCCTATTCTCGGTGAAGTAACACGCTTTGCTGACATCTTTAAATATCTGCTTCAACTATCCAAGATTCGCCCAATCACTCTCGTCATTGATGAGTTTCAGGATTTCAAGCGGGTTAATCCATCTATCTTTTCAGATATGCAAAAGATATGGGACCTTAACAAACAGGAAGCTCATATTAATCTCGTGGTCTGTGGTTCTGTTTATTCACTTATGAACATCATCTTTAAAAATAACAAGCAACCACTTTATGGTAGGCAGACTGGAGAAATAAAAGTCACTCCATTTCCCCCTTCTGTCATCAAGGAAATTCTCTCCACATATAATCCAGCCTATACCAATGATGACCTACTGGCTCTCTACAGTTATACAGGCGGAGTAGCAGAATATGTAGAAATGATGATGGATGCAGGAGCCACGACCAAGGAACAGATGACAGAACGGTTTATTGCAAAAAACTCTTATTTCATCTACGAAGGAAAAAATATGCTGATAGAAGAATTTGGCAAAGATTATGCCCGCTATTTCGAGATACTGCAACTTATCGCTTCAGGCTACACAACTCGAGGTGAAATAGAAAGCATCATGAAAATAGAACTTTCGGGCTATCTCACCAAACTGGAGAACGATTATTGCTTGATTTCCCGTTATACCCCGATGTTTCAAAAGACCAATCGCAACATTCGCTATCAGATAGGAGACAACTTCCTTCGCGTCTGGTTTCGCTACATCTACAAATATGGATACATGATAGAGGTTGGCGCCAATAAAAAATTAAAAATGGTCATGGACAAGAGCTACACCACATACACTGGCAAGGTTCTGGAAAGATATTTTATTGCCAAGATGATAGAGAGCGAAGAATATACCCAGATAGCCTCCTGGTGGGACAGAAAGGGAGAGAATGAAATCGATATTATCGCTGCCGATGAACTGGAGCAGAAGGTTATTTTTTATGAGGTAAAACGCCAAGCTAAGGATATAAATCTCGGCATTTTAAAAGATAAAGCCGAGCATTTCTTCCAGGCTACAAGCAAATTCAAGAAATTCGATATCGGATACCAAGGATTGTCGATGGAGGATATGTAAAGCAATACCTAAAAATAATGATTTTTGAATACCAGCATTGCTTATTACAGAATTATTGTGTAATTTTGCACACAATAAAATTAGGATCTCAACTTTCGCAAATGGGGAAGTTAAAGAATTTAAAGAAGTTAGAGAAGTTAAAGCCATATGCTTTACAGCTAAATATTCAACCAAAAAGGCTGTTGGCTATAACTTCTAACGACCGAAGGGAGTGATAACTTCTATAACTTCTGAACTCAGCGATAGTTCTATAACAAAAAACAATTATGAAGAAAAGAATATTCATTTTTGCGGCAATACTGTGCATAGGAATGGTCAGCAGCATAATAGCAACAGCCAAAAGTTCCCACTCTGAGGTCATGACCAAGAAGGCAGACGGAACCTACATCGTCAATACCACAACGCTGGGGAAAGACATCAAGGGATTTCGCGGCAACACGCCACTTGCTATCTACATCAAGAAAGGGAAAATTGTAGAAATCAAAGCACTTGCCAATCAGGAGACTCCCAAGTTCTTCAACAAGGTAAAACAGGGTCTGCTCAACAAATGGAACGGCATGAAAGTAAAAAAGGCGCATACTGCCCAAATCGATGGTGTCACAGGTGCCACCTACTCCAGCAATGCTGTAAAGGAAAACGTAAAGCGGGGCATCTCGTATTATCTAACGCATTGAACCTTCGCAAATACAGAAGTTGGAGAAGTTATCACTCCCTTCGATCGTTAGAAGTTAAAGACACAAGTGGTTTAAGTACGGGCAGAAGGCCCAAAAGCTCTTAGCCCAGGGCATCGCCCTGGGTACAATGACAATCAGAAAGGCGGCGTGTGGGGCAAAACTTGCGAAACTTCAGTTAAAGACACTACAGTAAAGAATAAAAAAAAGGAAACAACAGACTTAAATATGAAATCATTTTTCAGAACAAAACAGTTATTAAGTCTTTTCATCTGTCTGGTCATTGTTTCTTCGCTGGCTATCGTAAAGCATGGCGAACTGTTGGGACACTCTTTCCGACGGAGCAGAAGCCACAGGCTGCAAACAATGACACCCTGCGCATACTCGAGAACGGAACTGCCGTCGTCAATACTTCTGCGCTGGCATCAGACATCACAGGATATGGTGGAAAGGTGCCACTCAACATCGTCATCAAGAATGGTGTCGTAGAGAACATTGTGGCGCTAAAGAACGACGAGACAAAGGAATTCTTTGACAATGCCTCTGCCCTGTTTGAGAAATGGAAAGGCAAAACGATAGACGAGGCGATGAACATGAAGGTGGATGCGGTGACAGGAGCCACATTCTCATCCAAAGCCATTATAGGAAACATGCAACGGGGACTTCTGTATGCCAAGAACAACCTGCAGACCGACGAATCAGGAAAAGGCAACAGCAGTTGGATTTCTTCTGATAACAGCGGCTCTTCTCTGTTCTCCCTAAGAAACATCACAGGTATATGCGTTGTGCTGATGGCAGCCATCCTACCGCTTTTTGTCAAGAACAGAAGGTATCATTTCTGCCAACTGATACTGAATGTCATTGTGCTTGGATTCTGGTGCGGAACTTGCCTTTCTTATTCTTCCCTGCTGGGTTTCGCAGCCCATGGCATGGAGATATCGGGCAACATCATTGCGACAGTCATGCTGATAACGGCCTTCATTTATCCGCTCTTTGGCAAGAAGTCGCACTATTGTACCCACGTCTGTCCATACGGCTCGCTGCAGCAGATAGCAGGCAGAGGGATAAAATACAAGATAAGAATGAGTCCCTTGGCTATCAAACGGCTTGACAAGGTGCGCAAGTTGATATGGGCACTGTTGATGATATGTATATGGGGAGGAGTATGGAGCGAATGGACTGACTATGAGCCTTTTTCAGCATTCATCTTCCGTTCTGCCTCATGGATTGTCATTGCGACAGCCCTTCTGTTCATCGCATTATCCTTTGTGATCACACGCCCCTACTGCCGTTTCGTATGTCCAATGGGGACATTGATAAAACTCAGATACTAACATACTTTTACTAAAAACATATTAAAACTATATAATTTACGAAAAGATTGTATTGAAATCATGTTTTTCTGCTTATTTTTGCAACAGATTGAAATATAACAACAATGTCATTTGCATCAATATCCATATTGAATAAACATCACAGATGTAATGTAGCCCATTATATCCTTCATTGCAACATTCGAAAATAATATCTATCTCATTACAGATAACATATTATTAATGAATTGAAATTTACATGGGTTTAATCATATTATATTTTTTAGGTGCGCTGTCACTATCCTTTTTATGCTCCGTCCTGGAGGCGGTGCTATTATCTACTCCGATGTCGTTTATCTCGATGAAGGAGAATCAAGGCAACAAGACTGCCTCGTTGATGAAACAGTATAAGAACAACGTAGATCGCCCGGTAGGTGCCATTCTTTCGCTCAACACCATCGCCCACACCATCGGTTCTGCCGGTGTAGGTGCTGAATCTATGAAACTCTTTGGTGAAGAATACTTCGGAATCATTTCTGCCATTCTTACTCTGTTGATTCTGGTGCTTTCAGAAATCATCCCGAAAACGATTGGTGCCTCCTATTGGCGCTCTCTGGCGATGACATCTACCAAGATCATCAGGGTGCTCATTTTCATCACCTATCCTCTGGTACTGCTCTCTGAGCTTATCACAAAGGTATTTACACCGAAGAGCCATCAGGCTTCCATGAGTCGCGAAGAAGTTTCTGCCATGGTGGATGTAGGTACCACAGAAGGTATCTTCCGTGAATCAGAAAGCAAGATTATCAAAAGCTGCATCCGTCTGGCTGGAGTAAAAGCCAAAGAGGTTATGACACCATCCATCGTAGTGGAATCGGCTAACATCAATCAGACCATCAAGGAGTTTTACGAGCAGAAAGAGTGGAAATTCTCCCGCATCCCCGTTTATGACAACAATAAGGACTATATCGTAGGATATGTTCTGAAAGACATGGTGCTCAAGGAGGTTTCGGACGACAAGTTCCAAACCAAATTATCCGAACTGGTACGCCCGATTCTCTCTTTCAAGGAGGACGAATCCTTGTATCAGATATGGGAAAAGATGCTGGAAAAACGAGAGCACATCTCCATCATCATTGATGAATACGGCTGCCTTCGTGGCGTGGTTTCCATGGAAGATGTGATAGAGACGATGACAGGCGTGGAAATCGTTGACGAAGACGATGTTGCCGTGGACATGCAGGCTCTGGCAAAGGAAAAGTCGCGTATGATGATGCTGAAAAAGAAATAAAAGAAACATCTTACTCAACTTTCGCAAATGGGGAAGTTAAAGAAGTTAGAGAAATTAAGGGACAAATGCTTTTGTGGATTTGCCCCTTCCCCATTCCCTTTGTGCTGTTGGCTACACCTCTAACGACCGAAAGGAGTGATCACTTCTATCACTTCTGAACTTGCGAAAGTTCAATTACAAATACAGAATCGTCTAATACCTCCTCACGGGTCGATAGGTGATGGTATAGATGTGATGGAAGTAAGGCTCCCAGGAATTATTCTCGGCCTTGTCTTGCTCGTGTACGATACAGATGCCATAGAAGCGGGTGCCCGTGTCGCGGTATTCCTTGAACTTATCAATCAGCAAACGAGGAGGCTCCGGAATCATAAAGTCAGTGATCCACAGCACGTCGGCATTGACATAACGCAAGCCGTCGTTATCGAGCAGAGAGAACATCTCTTCCATCATCTTGCGTGCATTCGTGCCACCACCGATGAAGGGAAGATGAGAAGCGCCAGACTGGCGCTGCGGCTTCTCAGCATCAGACTCATCCGAAGACTGAGGTATCTGCAAACCCAACTTGCGCATGCGGTTGAGCCGGCGTTTCTCCATCAGGTCGACGGCATGGATATTGACCGAAAAGTCTATGAGATAACAGTCACGTTCCAGGTCCTCGGCAGTCTCTTCGAGCAGGGAGATTAGTGTGGAGGCTACTCGCTCAGGGGTGCCATACATACTTGCCGAAGTGTCGAGACACACAATCATGGGACCCTTGCGCGAGGCATGGGTGAAGCCCAACTTGCGTGAAGGCTTTGCCATTTCGCTCTTATAGCGGAAGGTCTGCAGCCTACGCGTACGATACTTATAGATAAAGAGTCCTTCCATGTCCTCATCGCTATACTGTGCAAGTTCGAGAGGCAGCAAGGAGTTGAGGTCGTCGCCCACGGTGATGCCCTCAATGTCGCTGCCTGCCGAATGCTCCATCTTCATGTCTACGCCCGAGGCTATAGTGAGCCGGTCCTTGCCATTGGCGTCTGCCACACGACCCATCTTTGCCACTATCTCCTTGATTTCGGGATAGCGGTCTTGTATCTTCATCTGGTTCAGGCGGCGTTCAAACTCGGTCTCGGTCCATCCGCCCGACATCAGTTCCCAAGCCTGTACGGCTCTGCTCTCGGGTATTCCCTTGGCCTTGATGTTTCGGGTCACCTGATCCATCATCTTGATGAGTCCGCTCTCGAAATTGTTCTGTCTGATGGCGATGAAGTTCTTCAGTTTGCCAAGTGTCTGCCTTTCGATACAGTCTTTCCAGTCTCTCACCAGGCGTTCCCAGTTCTCGCTCTTCGAAGCACCCTCGCCTTGAAACAGCCGCACGAAGAAAGGCTTGTCGAAACCGTCGGCACCATAATCCTGCTCCAACTGATTGAGCAAGGGATGCCACACCTGCCTGTCCATACGCCTGAAGCTGGTCCAGGACAGCACATCTTCGGCACGATGATAGGCTGTCCAGGCACGCTGCCGCTGAAAACGGATGTGATGCACACACTCCACCACAAACTTGCCCACGCAGTCGTAGAACACCTTTGCCTTGATCTTGCTGTTCACCACCTGGCGCATGAACTTCTGCACCTCCTCACCTGTTGCGATGGTTATCTTCAGGTTGAAGAGATGAACGAGATAGTCTTTCAGCGGGTCTTCCTTCGTATTCCAGGGCATGACCTGTGCCGGCAGTTCGGGCATGATCACCCGACCTGTCTTACAGAAGTCGTCCAGCATCTTGAGGTAATACTGGGCCTCGGCAAAGTCCTTGTTATTTTGGTAGTTCATATTTTACTCTTTCGCCATCAAGTATTCGGCAAAGATTCTGGCTGCACTCTCCACTTTGGCAGCGCATGGGCGCGACTTATAGTATTCGGCTGTACGGGCAGAGGCGACATAGCTCGACTGGGCTTTCTCATGGCCTTTCAGTCCTAAGATCTCGGCACAGATGATGCTGCCATTCTGCTCTTTCGATTGGGCGAGCAGTTGCTGCACCACCTTATAGCATGCCGACTTTCCTTCGCGGTCATCGCCTTCGGTCTGTCCGCAATCAAGTCCTACAAGGACAACTATTCCCGACACGGCACCGCACATCATCCGCATCCTTCCTACTCCGCCTCCGAAGCCAGCACCGATGCGCTTAGCCATCTTTTCGTCAAGACCATACAGGTCGGCAAAGGCTGCCACTACCGACTGGCAACAGCCATACCCCTGCATGAAATTCTCCACCGCCTGCTGCACACGCTTCTCCAACTCGGGAGTCAATTTCTTCTGTTCATTCATATCTTCTTATCTTAATATGTTGCAAAGATAATTCTTTTATTCCAAAACGCCACCACCTCCGTGACAATTCTTTCAATCCAACAGCAAAAGTACCATTAAAAGCTATGATTTGTACATCATTAACGATAGCATAACTTTGCAAGAGGTTGACGCCTATCGTTAATGATGTACAAAAGGCAGGTAATCACAAAAATCAAGGAAAATATGAAATTTATGGCATTAAATAATTTATGTTCACAAAAAAATCCCTATCTTTGCAGTATCCTTACGGAGTTTTAACAACTCTCTACTTGATGAATGTATGGTAACTTGGTAGTAACCATAGAAAAGACAATACAAAGAATAGTCGCACGCTAATTTATTAATCTTAAAAGACAATTATTTATGAAGAAATTAATTATGCTTTGGCTTTTCGCCATTATCTCTATTGTGGGTTTGGCACAAAATACAACAAAGCACCTAAATTACATGGGAATTCCTATTAATGGAACCATCACGCAGTTTCAAGCAAAGTTGATAGCCAAAGGATGTGTCCATGATAAATTAACTAGTAATTCTTTAGGAGTGGGATGTCGTGCTTTTAAAGGACATTTCATTGACAACAAAGTATCAATTTTTGTCTATTATGACGAGAGTACAAAGATAGTCTATCGCGTCAAAACCTTAATTGCCAACATATCAGAAAGTATTGTTGACCAAAAATACAATCAAATCAAAAACATGCTTCTACAAAAGTATGGTATGACATATAGTCATTATGGTGAACAAACTGGGAAAGAATCATTTTCTATACTTGTCGAAGGAAATGAATTGAACCCAAATATGGACTTAACGAGTCTGCCTCTATCTGTAAATGGTTTCAAGGGAAATATTGACCTTTTTATTGCCATGGATGAAACATTCCTTAGCTATCCGTTTAACTATAACTTGCACATTGACTATTACGATGCCATCAACAATGAGAAGCATCAAAATCGAGGCTTAGAAGATTTATAAAACAAAAATTAAGAAGAAGTTCATTTAAGGATGCACCAAAGAACAATTGCCTTGGTACATCCTCGTTTTTCATGACTTCGTCTTCACGACAATCTCATTCAATTTATCCAACACTTTTTCCTTCTCATTACTTCCCTTAGTAGAAAGTCTCAACAGAGGCAAGCCATAAGTAGACAGAATATGATTTTTCATCAAATCTCACTGATACTGTTCTGATTTCTCATTATGATATGAATAGCCGTCAGTTTCTATCGCCAAGACTGATTGCTTACTCACGGCATTGATAATAAGAAAATCGAGATGCGTACTATAGTTGGAAGCAAATTTCCGTTCCTCAATAGTCATAAATGATGTTTCTTTAACCACTTGCCTTAATGGGATATGACAAAGAACTTTCAAATTACAGAATCGCCTATCACTTGCCAGCGTCTCTTGCAACAAGCTATAAGTCAAGGTTTCTGATACATATTCAGAGACTTGTGGGTGATTAGCAAGAAATGCCATGCGTTGCTCTGTATATTGCTCATAGAGGTAATCAAAAATGGAAGCCAACTTACTTTCCGTTACCATACAGTTGTTGTAAGCTATATAGTCGATTAAGTCCATCACATTACCATGTTGTTCCTGTTCATTTCCTGTTACTACCAAACAGAATTTTTTCTTTGCTCTTGACACTGCCACATTCAGCATATTGGCATCATCTGCAAATGGTGTAATTTGGTTGTCAACCACACTCATAATAATGGCATCTTTCTCACGTCCTTGATACTTATGTATCGTAGCAACCTCCACACCCTCCAACTGCTTTTTGAAAGCATTCACTTGATTATTGTATGGAGTAATAATTCCGATACTATCATACTTTTTCAAAATAGGCAGCACCTCATCCCTTACAACATCTATTTCTCGTTGATTATACTGATTGATGGCATGATTGCCTTTTACAGTTCGGATTGCGCAAAGCACATTATCTTCTTCTTTATCCTCTGTCATAATCAACAAATTTCCACCATAAAACTTTTGGTTACAGAAGTTGATGATTCGAGGATGACAGCGGTAATGTTCACGAAGCAAGGTTTCTGGTACGCCCTTCATCACATCCAATACCGATTGCAAGAAGCTATTCTTTCCACAATCATAGCCTTCCGCAATATGATATTGACTCATAATAGCTTCCAGTTTCGTCTTATCCTCATCTGTTATCACATTGGGAAGTTGTAAAACATCTCCCACAACAACGGCATTGTATGCACAAGTCAAAGCCAAGGCGCCTGTATCTATCGACACCTGTGAAGCCTCATCCATAATAACATAGTCAAATAGTTTATCGGCTATCATACAAGAACGTGCTGAGAATGTCGTGCTGAGAACAACAGGGTATTGCTTGGCAAACTTCTCTCTATTCCTCTTCAAGTCAATTGTATCGGTGAATACAGGACGCACCTGCTTATGATATCTCTCACACAAGGATGCCTTGAACAAACCCATTGACAACTCAACCATCTTTTCCGTCATAACCTTAGAATCATATTGCTCCAACTCACGTTCTATCTCAATAATGCGACATGCAATTTCTTCCTTTCGATTAAGATAGTACAATGTATGAAACTCCTTGATATGTAAAGCTGTCTTAGACATATCTTCAAAAATTCCGATAATATCTAAACGATGCTTGCAAATCCATTTTAACCTCCATTTTTTTAGGCGTTCTTTAAATTTCACAAACCAAGATTTTGGCATGGAACTTTCTTCTTTAACCATTTCTTGATAATCCAACCATAGTTTGATTATACGGGAGGAAGGAAAACGCTTAAAAGATTGTTGTTCAACCACTCCTGTAATCATACAAAAGTGTTTCCATTCCAGAATGACAGCCTGTTGCTCTTGCAATAATTTAGCCTTTTCATTCTGCAAGACATACACTCTGTCAAGTTGGTCCAAGACTGCATGTAGTTGTTTCCGCATGTGCATTTTGTCCGTCATGCCGATACTCCAAGTTGCACATTCATCAGGCACTACAGATTGATGCTCTATGAAAGCTTCTTTGTTTGCCTTGCTTCCAAGCGGTGCAACGATAAAGGAAAGGCCATATTTTTCCAACTTTTCTTGTATATTTGCAGTTGCAGAATTATTATTAGAAACCACCAGTACCGTTTTGCCTTGGCACACAATATTTGCAATAATATTCAAGATGGTTTGTGTTTTTCCCGTTCCTGGAGGACCTTGAACAACACTCATCTGAGATTCAAAAGCATTCTTCACTGCTTTCTTTTGACTGACATTACAACCAAAGGGATAAATCAGATCACCATGGTTAAGTTGAAGCAAAGGATGCGTTTCGGGATTGAGATAGCAAGAAGCAGCACTACCGGAATCCACAAAATTTATACTTTCGTATATCTGCGACAAGATTCCATTTTTCTCCTCTTCCTTGCCAAGCGGATTGATGGCTGCAACATTTTTTAGGTAAGTAAAAACATCTATGGCTTTTTCCTCCGTCAAACATGATGTTACAATAGATATTTTTTCTTGACAGCCTTCTATAACATATCCATTCTTGAAAACAATCCGCCAATAAATAAGACTGCCAGACATAAACTCCCATATTTCCCTTACTTCTTTTTCCTCCTTACCCGACACAAAAACCTTGGCAAACAAAGGGTCTATCCACCTTGGATTACTAAGCCATACCACATTATTACAACTATAATTATAACTTTTAGGATTATTCTTAAAGCGCACAAGATAGCCATTCGACATTTTTTTCTTGATTATGTCGATTTGCATTGTCTTCGGCTGACCATTCAAAAGAATGAGATGGCGAGATAAATCCATAGACTCCTATTTCTTATTTTTTATTTCATTCTCCAGATTCTCCAAGAAGCGCAAGTCCTCCTCATCAGCATTCTGGGCATCCATTTTTTTACGCCTTTCATCAAAACGGCAATAAACTTCCTTGGCGTACGCCTCCATTTCACCATTGGACACTTGACCATTGCCTTTTAATACAGCTTGTCCCTGGAAAGTAAGCAAAGCATCCACATTGCTTCTCCAATAATCTAAAGTAAGGTCTTTGCGCTCTTTCACACGAAGTTCTGCAGACTCCAAGAAGAGCATAACAAGACGATTGAGTTTGTCTATCTCATCTTTCACCAAGTAATTCTTGGCAATAATGACATCACCTTTTCTTACAACACTTCCCTTCCATGTCATAAGTCCCATATTGGGCAAAGTCTCGTCAGCACGTCGCATCACAATCTCTGCCGCAGTATTGCCAGTTACCGCATAAAGCAACTTGTTCTGTGCCTCGGCAAAGAACATCTGGGTAGCTTTTTCTCTTGCCTCATAGTCACTGCTCAACTTAAACAAGTCACGCAACTTTTGGTAAAATCGCTTTTCCGAAGCTCTGATATCGCGGATACGTTGCAGCAACTCATCGAAATAGTCTGGGCGACCATCAGGATTTTTCAACCGCTCGTCATCCATTGTAAATCCTTTTACAAGATACTCTGAGAGATGCTGCGTTGCCCATTGACGGAACTGAACGCCACGAACACCACGAACACGATAGCCTATAGCGAGAATCATCTCCAAAGAATAATAAAGCACCTTATAGTTGCGTCCATCCGATGCAGTTGTCAAATAATATTTGACAACTGCATCTTTATCTAACTCATTGTCTTTCAGGACTCCAGCTATATTATGACTAATACTTTGCTTAGAGGTCCCAAAAAGTTTGGCAATTTGCATTTGGTTAAGCCAAACCTTGCCTTCACGGGTCATCAGAGCGACATTTACCTTACCGTTTTTAGAGCGATAAATGATGATGTCGTTCTGCTCATTGTCCGCAGGATACGTTTGATGTTCGTTGTTCATTATATGATAATGTTTTTATATTTTCACTCAACTTCCGTACATGCGAAAGTCTGTCAATAAGAGATCAGAGGTAGCTCCAGCCGACGATGGCTTGCTCCATTTTCTGACATAGCGACTGAAACTTCAGGCATAGCGAGTTCGACCATTTGGTCATACCGAACAGCTGCTTCTGCTCCAGGAAAGCATCATTGTCCCATTGCATGTAGTCGTAGTCGGAGAAGTAACGTTTGTATTCTCGCAAGGTGTCGCCTGAGAAACGCTTGTAGCCTTCGATGTCGCCAAACCAGTAGCTGCTCATCATCTGGCGAGCAAAAGCCTCATGCGAATAGTTGGTCAAAAGATTGTGATGCCTCAGTACACTCCACACGCAAAACCACTGGTTCTTCTTGTTTACCAGCTTCACCATCAGGGAAATCGTTTTGCGCAATTCGTCCATTTTCACCGGTCTGCCGTTGTGTACCGTTACGAAAACCTCATTGTCGTACTGCGGCTTTATTTCATTCGGATGCTGACATTCGAAAATCTGCTGTTCCAGAAGTTGCCATTTTGCAGTAGCAGAGAGCAGACTGATGTATTCTTCTGCAGTAAATGTCTGCTGGTTTACTTCCTTTCCCATCTCGTAGGCATCGTTTACATGGTGCAGGAACGGCAGGAGCAGACTTTCCGGAACTTCGTTTTGCAGTTTTCGCTGTTCGCTGCGCATCTGTTCAATGTTGAGCGTCTTATGGTCGTTATTGTATTCCAGAGTAGAGAAATACAGGTCGATGTCTTTCTTGCCTCCCGGGTCTGTAGAATATTTCTGTACTGCCATTTCGGTGAGTCGCCCAGCCTCCTCGTCTGTAATATATCTTCCGCAGACATCGTTTACCTGTCGGAAATGATACACCAGATAGCATGAGTAGCCATATAGCTGGAAGATGTTCCAGAATCTTTCTTCGGATCTCACTCCAGGATATTTAGCACACTTGATCTTCTTGAGGAAAGCTCTTTCCACAATATTGATGTCGGCTCCTAAATTGGCAATGGAGTCTTCCGCCATGCCATCCTCTATGAGCAGTTCGTGCAGTTTTGGGAACAACATGCTCATCTGAGCTGAAAACATGCCGCTCTTATGACCTTCCAGATTTTTGGTGGTCTTATATCTTTCTATTACTTTTTTTAAGAAAGGGCTCATCTCATTGATGACTATCTGGCTGATAGTATCGAGATGGGACTGATTGATGAACTTGCGCTGGTGTATCAGGTCGTTGTGCTGCAAGGCGAGATCCTGGTCTGCCATATAGCAGAGCCTTGAAGCCTTGATGCACAGAGAGCGTATGTCACAGTTCATCTCCTGGGTGCTGTAGTCTTCCCAGCCTTGAATGAAAACCTGACACATCATATAAAAGGTGTTCAGTTGTCGGTCGAAAACTTCATAGCTGAACCGAGATTGTTGTTCTTCTTTTTCTGTCATGGTTATATGAGTCGTCTGCCGTTACCTGTTTTGTGCAGGTATTTACTTGCAGAATTTGAATGAAAATGAAAGTGACGCAAAGTTAAAGAAAAAGAATGAGAATACCAATGAATGTATCAGGATTTTTTATTTTTCCCTGCTGTTTTCCCTGCTGCCCATTATTTTTTCCCTGTTTTTCCCTGATGTGTTTCTATATGGCAGGGAAAACTTGCAAAAGAGGGCTTCCGCTTTGTATCTTTGCATTGTCTAAAAAAAATAGTACTGCGATGTGGTAAAAACCCTTCATCCTTCATTGCTTACACATAAGTAACTATAGAACAGGATGTTACGAGGCAAATTACTCGAATTCACCCTTCTCCCTCGAAATCCCAGTGTTTATCGGCATTCCGGGCGAATACATGAAGGATGAAGGCAAAACATCGTATCGGATTTCAAAATTCTGGTATTCCTGCTATCTGAGAAGTTGGTATGACTGCTTTCCTGATCACTGGAACTTAGACTTAATATTTTGTCTGCCTAAAGCACTTTTGTGCCCTGACTAAGGGCACAAATGTGCTCTGGTAAGATAAAAAGCTATTTCCGAGTTCCAGCATCCTATCTCCGAGTTCCAGCATCCTGTATAAGCCTTACCATTCTATGAATTACTCAACTTTCGCATATCAGGAAGTTAAAGGAGTTAAGGAAGTTAAGGAGTTAAGACGTATGTCTTTACAGATAGATTTTCAACCAAAAAGGCTGTTGGCTATAACTTCTAACGACCGAAAGGAGTGATAACTTCTTTAACTTCTATAACTTCTGAACTTGCAAAACTTCAGAAACTTAAAAATAAAAGAAACTATGAAGAAAATTTCATTGAGTGTAGTTTGCCCCATGGCATCCTGCACACGCAGCAACACTTGCGCCCGTTATGCGCAGTATGTCAAGGCACTTACCTGTGCCGATACCTTTGAGGTGCTCAATGTGAAGCACCTGCAGTGTGAGGGCGAGAAGTGCCCCTATCATCTTGTGTCAGAAAAGCAAGTATGGGCAAGGGGATTCCAGCGCATCTACAGTACCATCCCGGCGGGAAGAACCCATTATTTCTATTCCCGTACGCCTTATGCCCGGCGCAGGTTTTATAAGGCGAAGAATGGCGAGATAGCCATTGACCCCGACATGCAGCAACACCTTATCTCCATCTTCCGGGAGCACGGTGCTGACATGAGCATCGGCTTCGACAGTTATGAAGAAAAGGACGTACTGGTGGAGAAATAAGTATCACGTGGATGCGCTACTCCGCATACAGTTTCATCGTGTCCTGACGGGTAAAGGCCAGCTCTCTGTAGAAATCGCGAAGATAAGAAGAGAGTTCGGTCTTGTCGTCGGAAGAAACGAAGAGGTTGTCGCCTAACTGGCGTTCCAGGGATGTCAGGGCATCAGAGAGACTCTCTATCTCGCCCTCGTAATCCCTGCCCTCATCAGGACTGCGGCGGATACGATGATATTTGATGTCCTCGGCAAGGGCATTCTTCATCTCTACCAACTTGTCGGCATGAGGAGCAAAGAGTGCTTTGATGACGAGCGCACGGATGGCATCCCTCTCCTCCGGCTCCTGCCACAGGCAATGGTAGATGGGAAGAAGATCGCAGACCGCCACTTCCGCCCGATCCTGCATAAAGGCAGAGGTACGAAGCAGGCGCATGATGTTCTTCCAGCGACGGTCGCTCACATACACATGACGGCGCTCGGCAGCCTCATCCACATTCACGGCTCTCAGGGATTTGCGGATAGCAGAAATGGCATCGAGTACCTCCTCCTTCACTCCTATACGATCGATGGCCTTCGACCATTCCGCATACTCCTCGGCAGTAATCGCATTTGAATTGGCTTTCCCTTCGGCCGCCGAACTTTGTTTCTTCACGCTTCGTTCTTCATTCTTCACCTCCAACAGCATCTCTCGGAAGTTCTTTTCCTGCCGGATGGGACGGCTCTCTATGCGGATGACGAATCGGTCCCACAGCGCCTCCAGTCCCTCGCCCTTGGCTGGCAACTCGTTGCTGGCAGCCACGAGGAGTTTCAGCGGCAACTCTATTTCGCGTATGCCGTTGCGGAACAGTTTCTCGTTGATGACCGTGAGCAGGGTGTTCTGTATGGCAGGACCCGCCTTCCATATCTCGTCGAGGAACACGACATCGGCTGTAGGAAGATAACCATCCACAGCACGCTCATAGGTATCGGAGGTCTTCAGTTTCTGTATGCTCACAGGACCGAAGATCTCATCGGGCGTAGAGAAGCGCGACATGAGATACTCGAAATTGCGTGCTCCACGGAAGGCACACTTCAGCTGTCGTGCCACCATACTCTTGGCCACACCTGGTGGACCTAAAAGAATAACGCTCTCGCCTGCCAGAGCGGCAAGGAGCGAGAGCGATATTTCTGTTTCTTTCTCATAAATGCCCCGGTTCATATCCCGAAGCAAGAGTTTGAATCTTTCTTTCATGTATTCAATTACAAATTCCTTAAAGATTATTTTTTTAGTTTATCTTTAAGTTCTTTTTGAAAAATGGCCTTGTCAAACAAATTTGCTTCATTTAGTATTTTCGCAAATTTCATTAACTCATCAGTTTTAACGACCACAAAAGATTGATCGGCATAAATATTCTCAAAACATAATTTTGCATAAACACCTTCTATAGAATAACATTCTATTTTTGTTTTTTTTATAAAATCTTTATCCAAAAAGAGCGCATGCTTAATTGTTGCATTAGGATAGTCTTTACCGCCCAACATTCCTTGAGCTATAAGATAAAACCAATCAGCTATACCTATATCGTACTTATTATCCTTGATAAATCTCGTATCTTTCAACATACGAATTGTAAATAAAGTTTTATTTGCATCATAAGCATTTCCCACAAAATCTATATCATAGACAACATCGTGAACAAGATTATATTGCCCATCCGTCCAAAAACGTCTAACCAAACGTAGCTTACTATTATTATAAGACGGAGTTGTCTCGTATACAGTTTTTGTTATACATAATTGTCCATCTGAATTTTTCTGTATTTCAAAACCAGATTTAAAAACTTGCCCATAAGTTGCAAGATGTCCCAACATCAAACAAAGGGCCAACCCCAAAACTTTTATTTTACAATTCATATATCAAAAATTTTAGGATAATTATTTTATATTACCTACTTTAATCAAATACTCAGCGATCTGAACGGCATTGAGCGCAGCGCCCTTGCGAATCTGGTCGCCTGTGAGCCACAATGTATTGCTGTTGTCATCGGCGAGATCCTTACGGATACGGCCTACATAGACATCGTCCTTACCCGCACTCTCCAAAGGCATGGGATATACGTAGTTCTGTGCGTCGTCCTTTACGGTTACGCCAGGAGCAGCCTCCAAAGCCTTGCGGATGTCCTCTACAGCCAATGGCTTCTCGGTCTCGAACCATACGCTCTCTGAGTGAGAACGAAGTGAGGAAACACGTACACAAGTGGCACTGGTGCGAACATCCGAGTGCATGATTTTACGAGTCTCGTTGTACATCTTCATCTCCTCCTTGGTATAGTCGTTAGGAGTCATCTTGTCTATCTGAGGAATGACATTGTATGCCAACTGATGTGGGAACTTGTTGATATGGTCTGTCTTGCCAGTCTCGATGATGTCCTTATACTGCTGCTCAAGCTCAGCCATGGCTGCAGCACCAGCACCCGAAGCACTCTGGTAAGAAGAAATATGAATCTTCTTGATATGGCTCAGGTCGTCGATAGGCTTCAATACCACTACCATCATGATGGTGGTGCAGTTAGGATTGGCGATGATGTTGCGTGGACGGTTGAGCGCATCCTCGGCGTTTACCTCTGGTACTACCAATGGCACATCGTCGCACATACGGAAAGCGCTTGAGTTGTCAATCATCACAGCACCATACTTGGTGATAGTATCGGCAAACTCCTCAGAAGTTCCACCGCCAGCAGATGTGAATGCGATATCGACATCTTTAAAATCATCGTTATGCTGCAAGAGTTTCACCTCATAGTCCTTTCCCTTATAGTTGTATTTTCGTCCAGCCGAACGCTCAGAACCAAACAACACCAACTCATCCATTGGGAAATTTCTCTCAGCAAGGATACGCAGGAATTCCTGACCTACTGCACCGCTTGCACCAACAATTGCTACTTTCATAATCGAATCTTTTTAAAAGTTGTTTAAAGTGAATCTTTTGGAAAAGAAAAGAATGCTCCTTTCCAGCATGATGATTTCTCATCTTTGGTTGTCTTCTAACGCTTATCCTCTCAAATCCGCTGCAAAGGTAAGACTTTTTCTACAATATCAAGCAAAAAATCCCATAAATTATTGCTTTTTGTTGCATTTTTATTACTTTTGCTAACATTTCTGCATTATTTTGCATAAAATATCATTCATCCATCGCCGCTACTCATATTTACGATGAAACATCAGCAGACAGAGGGCTTATCTTTCTATCTTAAGTTTGCTTTCCGGGTGCAAATTTACAAAAATCTTTGCACATATAATTGATAAGGAGGCAAAAGACTTTGCTTTTTCAAGATTTATTATTATTTTTGCACCCATATTATAGGAAGAGTGATGCAGCTGATGCTTGAGAACTCTCCCGAAAAACAGAATGCCTATGCTGAACATTGCACAATATTTCCCGATAACCGACCCTACGCTGATCTTCTTCGTCGTGATGATCATCATCCTCTTTGCGCCTATCATCATGGGTAAGCTCCGCATTCCACACATCATCGGTATGGTATTGGCAGGAGTGCTCATAGGCAAATACGGGCTCAACATCCTGGAGCGCGACTCTTCCTTTGAGTTGTTTGGCAAGGTTGGTCTGTACTACATCATGTTTCTGGCTGCCCTCGAGATGGACATGGAGGGTATGAAGAAGACGAAGTCGAGACTGCTCACTTATGGTCTGCTGACGTGCTTTATTCCTTTCGGACTCACCTATTGGATGAGCGTCACACTCTTGGACTATTCCACCAAAGCCTCATTCCTGCTGAGTTGTATCATGGCCTCGAATACGCTCATCGCCTACCCCATCGTGTCGCGTTACGGACTGCAACAGAAGCCGAGCGTCACACTGAGTGTGGGGTCGAGCATGATCTCCCTGCTCATCGCCTTAGTGATGCTGGCGGGTCTGGTGGCTTCGTTCACCGAACACGACGGCGTACTCTTTTGGGTACTCTTTGCAGCCAAGTTTGCCGCTTATTGCAGTGTGATGATATTCCTCATACCCCGTCTCACCCGATGGTTTCTTCGCCGATACAGCGATGCCGTGATGCAGTTTATCTTTGTCATGGCCATGCTCTTCATGAGTGCCGCCCTCTCGCAGATGGTAGGCATCGAGGGAGTCTTTGGTGCCTTCTTTGCGGGCCTTATATTAAATAGGTATATACCTCATGTGTCGCCACTGATGAACCGGCTCGAGTTTATCGGCAACGCCCTCTTCATTCCCTACTTCCTGATAGGAGTGGGCATGCTGATCAATGTGGGACTGCTCTTCCAGGGCGGACATATTCTCTGGGTGGTGCTGTGCATCGTGTTCTTTGGCACCCTGGGCAAGGCCATTGCCGCCTATGCTGCCTGCTTTGGCTTCCGCCTGCCCCTGTCTTCGGGTCACATGATGTTCGGTCTTACCTCAGCCCATGCTGCCGGCAGTATCGCCATGGTGATGGTGGGAATGAACATTCTTGTTGGCAAAAACACCTATCTTGTCGACGACGACATGCTCAACGGTGTGGTGATCATGATACTGTGCACCTGTATCATCTCCTCGCTGCTTACCGACTGGTCTTCGCGCATGATAGTACTAAGAGACAAGGAACTGCCGGAGGCTGAGGACGAGAAGAGCGCCAACGACGAGAAGATACTCATCCCCGTGCGCTATCCCGAATATGCCGACAACCTGATGAGCCTCGCCTTCTTGGTGAGAAACCAGAAGCTGAACCGCGGTTTGGTTTGTCTCAATGTGGTGTATGAGGACAAAGACATGCGCTACAACCAGGAGCAAGGCAAGCGACTGCTCGAACATTGCAGCCAGATAGCAGCAGCCACCGATGTGCTCACGCAGACTCAGGTCAGAATAGCTGCCAACATCGCCAATGGCATCAAGCACGCCTTCAACGAGTTTCAGTGTTCCGAGATCATCATCGGCATGCACATGCATCCGGAGCGCTCACCTAAGTTCTGGGGCGAGTTCCATCAGAGTCTGTTCAATGGACTCAGCCGCCAGATCATCATGGCACGTATCCGCCAGCCGCTCAACACCATACGCCGCATACAGGTGGCTGTTCCTTCGAGAGCTGAGTTTGAGCCAGGCTTCTACCGCTGGGTAGAACGTCTGTCGCGCATGGCACGCAACCTCGACTGCCGCATACAGTTCCATGGTCGTATGGAGGCTCTTTCGCTCATCAACGAGTTTATCAAGAACCGCTATCCCGAGGTCCGTTCCGACTATACGCTCATGACCCATTGGAACGAGATGCCCCAGATAGCCTCGCAGATAGCTCCCGACCACATGTTTGTGGTGGTAACAGCCCGCAAGGGAACCGTCTCTCACAAGGCTGCCCTTGAGCGTCTGCCCGAAGAGTTGACCCGTTTCTTCTCCGGCACCAATCTGATGATCATCTTCCCCGACCAGCATGGTGATGCCTCTGGCGAGCATCTCACCTTTGCCGAGCCTCAGCATCAGGAGGAAGAGAGTGCCTACGAGATGATGAGCCGGTGGCTGAAACGGCATTTCAAGTTTTAGGGTTTTTCAAGAACCGGAAACACTATAATCAATTATCAACATACATTAATTTTTTAACAAGATGAAGAAAACATTCACCAAATCAGTCATCGCAGTCACAGTGGGTGCCTTGACTCTCAGTTCATGCATCGGCTCTTTCGGCCTTACCAACTCAGTTCTCAGCTGGAACAAGCGAGCTACAGACAACAAGTTTGTCAATGAGCTTATCTTTATCCTCATCTCTCCAGCCTATGCTGTATGCTCTGTAGCCGACCTCTTCGTGCTCAACTCCATCGAGTTCTGGACAGGCGAGAAGGTGATCGGACAGGTGGGAACCACCAAGGACGTGATGGGCAAGGACGGTCGCATGTATGCTGTCAAGACTTTGAAGAATGGTTACGAGATAACCGACCCCGACGGCGAGAAGTCTTACTTCGTATTCAACAAGAAGAACAAGAGCTGGTCGTACAGCAAGGACGGCGACATTCGCGAGCTGTTCAGCTTCAATGAGGACGGCAGCATCCAGGCCTGTCTGCCAAGTGGCGCAAAGATGAATGTCACAGCCGACGAGAATGGTTTGTACCAGCTCCGCATGGCGATGAACGATGGCTTCTACTATGCTTTCAACAAGTAACCGAACCTACACAATTTCACTTTGACTTTATCAGTCACTTTGAACCTTAATTGAAGACGCAAGAACTTTCGATAACCATCGTCAGTCCTTGCGTCTTTTATTTTTCTACCCTCACCGACATCAAGGGAGGCTATAAATTCCAAGCTTGCTATTACTGCATACCTATGCGCAGGCTTCCAGCTGACAGATTTCCGCTCTTTACCTTCAGCTCCACCTTGCCTGCTTGACGACGAGCACGCAAATAGATGCAAGCAGAACCCTTATAGAGGCTGCGCGAGGCATGGGCTGCCAACTGCTTGTCACCTACTGGCAACTCTGACGAAGCCATATCGCCATTGCCTACTGCCACGATGTCGGCTTCGCCCTTCACCTCTATATGTAATAAGTCATGAGCACTCAGCACGCGACGCCCCTTGCGGTCAACAGCAGTCACTCTCACCATCATCAAGTCTTTGCCGTCTGCATACCAGTCGGTAGTTTCGGGCTTCAACTTCAGCGCCACAGCCTCTCCGGTAGTGGTAAGCTGATGACGCGCCACTACCTTTCCTGCCTTCCTTGCCACAGCCACCAATGTGCCAGGCTCATAAGGCACAGCATCCCAGCGTATGCGGTTGCGCAGTTTGGGATCAGCGTCATTCTTTTTTACTCCCAGGCTCCTGCCATTGAGCAGCAGTTCCACCTCATCGACATTCGTATAGGTATAGAGTGAGAGTTGCTCGCCCTGGTTTCGGTTCCAGTTTTCAGACAACCGTTGGGTAGCCACATTGATGCCGTTCCACTGGGTGTCACCTCCTGACTTCTCGATAATACCGATATGCACGAGTGGCTCTTCAGAGAACATACTCTTCACGAAGTAGGCATCGGGCTTGGGAAGCATGGTCATATCGAACACTCCCTTGTTCCATCCCTTCAGCGGCCAGCCCAAACTCTCGCCTAAGTAGTCGACAGCCCCCCAGTAGGCAAGTCCCATCACCTTGTCGAGATTCATCTCAAAGAAGTTGGGTCCCATGGCTTCTGTGCTCGCCTCGCTCTGATAGAATATCTTTTCGGGATAGCGCTTCATGTCGCCGGGGAAGTACATATAACGGTAATTATACGAGTTGACTTCTGTGGCAACAGCCAGATCGGCAGGCAACGAGTCGGTATCGATATTGCGATAACGCGGATGCATCGCCACCGTGGTGAGACGGGTATGGTCGTAGCGATGCAGCAGTTGGCGCATCAGTCGGTAGAGAGTTACTCCCCAGTCGTTGAAGGGCATGTCGGCACGATGCTGCAGCTCGTTGCCCAAGCTCCAGAGAACGACGCAGGGATGATTGCGGTCGCGCTTCACCCACTCAGGTATGTTCTTCTGCCAAAGGCTCAGGAAGTCTCCCCTGCTGCCAGTGAATTGGGAGTTCCATTTATCATACAGCTCGTCGACCACCAAGATGCCATACTTGTCGCACAGGCGCAACAGGTCCTCACTGTAAGGATTATGGGATGTACGAATATGGTTGAAGCCAAAGCGCTTCATGGTGAGCAACTGCTGCTCGATGGCACGAGGATAGGCTGCAGCACCAAGGGCTCCCAAGGTGTGATGATTGGCGTAACCCTTGAGTAGCACTTTCTGTCCGTTGAGCAGGAGACCGTGCTGGGGCGACAGTTCTATGGTACGCATGCCGAAGTGCTCACGTGTTTTGTCTGCCACTCTTCCTTCCTTGTCGTAGAGCGTCACCTCGGCAGTATAGAGATAAGGACGGTCGCACGACCACAGCTGGGCACCCTCCAGCGTGATGGCAGGCAGTTCATATTCGCGGTCGCGCCACTTGGCATTAAAAGGCATGTCGGTTTTCTGCTGCGCCACTACTCTACCTGTCATGTCGAGGATTTTCACCTCTACAGGCATTGAGCCATGATTCTCACCATTCTGTTTCTTCTGTCGGTTTACGATCTCTGCCCTAATGTTCACCTCGCGGTTGTTGCGAGTGGTGATATAGAGTGGATGGCGAGGGAAATAGAGTTGGTCGTTGGTGATGATAAGGCGAACATCACGGATGAGTCCGCCACCCGTATACCATCGCGAGTTATTGGCAGCACGCGTATCTGTCCTCACTGCTATCTCGTTCTTCTCGCCGTAACGGAGCAACTGGCTCACGTCGATATCGAATCCCAAATAGCCATAGTCGGTTGCCCCTACATGCTGTCCGTTCACATAGACATCGCCCACAAGCATCATGCCTCCGAAGTCGAGCATCACCCGTCTTCCCTTCCATTCTTCCTGGGGTGTCAGTTCGTATCGATACCAGCCTATGCCCATCTCCTTGAACCCTCTTGCGCTGAGACGGCTTTTCACATTATTGGCAGCATCCTTGCTGTTGGCACGTTCGTCTACCCCCGGTGCCACCCAGGGCTGATAGAGTTGGAAGTCGTGAGGCAGGTTGACGACCTCGCATCCCTGCATAGCTTCATCCAAGAGATGGGAATTCTGTATGTTGTCAGATGGCAGGCTGATACCTTTTATATCGCCGCGATGGAACTGCCATCCCCAGTTGATATCTATCGTATCTCGCACGGAAGCCTGTGCTGCCGTACTGCTCATCATAACCCAGCCTGCCATGAGCAGCATGAGCCAAAAGTTCTTGTTGATTTTCATCCTTGTAGTTGATTAGTTTTTTAATAATAGCACACAAATATACTAAATTACTATCATATAATGCAACTTTCGCATACGGGGAGTGAAGAGATGTTGGGGAAATTAAGAAAAGTTGGGGGAAATTAAGAGAAGTTATGGAACAATTTCTACATCTTATACAAGAAGATGCAATAGGCTTCAACTGCTTACGAAGCCGCTTTCATTGCTCTACGAAATAGGCTTCATTGACCATCGAAGCCGCTTTCATATTTCGAGGCTTATCTATTGGTCAACCGAGCACTGTGGGTTAACGATTTTAGTTGACCACTTTACACTTTATTGATAATACGAGTTGACTCAGTTATTACTTATTTATAATTCACGTTGACTTATTTGTCCCAAAGCTGGGCTACAGAACGAACCAAAACGCTTAGGAAAGTGAGCTAAAATTGGTACAACGAACAGGACGCCCTAATAAATAACCCCTGTCAAGACAAGACAAAGACTTGCATTGACAGGGGTTGAGTGGGGAAATTTACTTTTTGTTGTTCGTAATATTCTGATCACTCCATAAGATGGTTTTTGCTGTAAGGATAGGACGAGTCAAAACTTTAACATCTTTGTATGTAGCACTGCTTATGCCAAATCCTACTATTACGCCACTGTTTTCAATAATCTGGAATTCACAACCCTTATCATTTGATTCATCAGAAGTCCAGAAATTATAGGTATTAAATCCAGGTGTAATCTTATTATAGAGATTAAGTGTATTCTTATTATATCCAGGCTGATAGCCAGTGATTTGGACATAATTATATCCCTGTTGAGTATCAGTTAGAAGTTTAAATGTAGGATAATCAGTCTTTGTTATTTCTGATTTACCTGCCCAAGCAGCTTGGTCATCTGCTATCTCAATAAAAGGTTGAATGTCTGCTTTCGATGGTGTACACCATTTCTCGCCCCAAGCAAAGTTGCTACCAGTCTTTACTGCATCATGCCATGTCATCGCTTCAGCAACATTCTTCACAGCAAATCTTGGACCACCGATCCACAACTGCACCCAATCTACGATCTCAGTTGTACCATCCGCCAAAGTAGCAGTTTCTGTACCTGTTGTTGGACCAGTAGTAAGCGTATAGTATCTGCCAGCAGTCAGACCTGCATCTTTTGTGGTCTTGATATGGTTTTCGCCATTTGTGTTGTACACCGAAATCTTCACACCAGCAGGGACAATGACATAATAGATGCCGGCATTGCCATTGCTTGCTTTTTGGAATACCGAAACCTTAGTGTCGCTTTTCTCGACTTCATAGCCAGCCTCATTCTTCTTAGCCTTCAGCCCCGACACATACTTGCCGTCAGCAGTCTTCAGATAGATGTCGCACGGGCCGTAGTTGTCCACCTTAACGATGCGCAGTACAGCCACCTTGGGCTTCAGAGTGATAGAAAGACCTTTTTCACCCGTTGTAGGCTCGGCTGTTTTTCCAGCTACAGCAAACTTGTTTGCCACGTCAGCAAATGTGCCTGTCTGGTTTGTCAGGTCCACTTCATTACCTGGGAAGTAAGCATACCAGTCGGCATCCTCAGTAGTAACCATGGCATCAGTACTGGTAAACTGGCTGCCATTATTTGTGAAAGTATAGTAATTTGTTATTTTGCTGTTGCTTACACTCACCTGGTCGTTCGCGGCAAATGCAAACTTCCATGTGCCGCTTTCATCTGTCATAGTGGCACGCGAGCTTAGATCTTCAACAGAAGCATTGAGGGTCATTCCTCTCTTTGGCTGTGTATCGCCATTGTCGTCGTTGCTACAGGCTGCGAGAACTACAGCAGCCAACATAAATACTGAATACAAAAACTTTTTCATGTTCTTAATCTGATTGTCAATTTGTGTTCTTGTGGTTAATTTCTAATTGTTTTCCTGCTATTCCCAAACGTCATCTTTATCTCCACTTATTATATCTTCTTCGAATTGAAAGCCAGAGGGGTTTACTGGTTTAGCGGAGGGGTCTGTACTGCCAGCAAAAATGGTCAATGCCTCTATAGCATATAAGCTAACAAGAGGCTTCATGTAAGTTTTTTTCTGCATAATGTATCTTAAAATGTTAATTAGTATATACTCATCTTTATTAAGCGGCTGCAAAGGTACTATAAAAAATGTAATTTATACAAATCTACGTATTACATTTTTGTTACAATCACAAAAATAAAGAAATTTTAAGTTTTTTATCTAACTACTGAGCCCACTTTAAAAAGTAAGGCCTGTTTAAAATGTTTATATTCCACGATAATAATCTTCGATTTATGCCATTATCTGGAGTATTTTTCGTATCTTTACACTATCAATCAAACAGAATGACTATGTTTAAAAAGACAGATACGAATCTTCAGTTAGATATATTCACGGCTCCCTCAATGCAGTTAGGAAGTCGGGCTTCAAAGAAGTATTCTGACCCCAACTCATGGCATAACCAGTTTTATAGTCTCGTGACAACCAAGATTGATGAGGAGATATTCAAGCCTTTGTTCCCTGAAGGCAAGAAGAGCGGTCGCCCAAATGCCTCCATCCGCATACTCGTGGCTAAGTCAGTCTTGAAGGAGGGATTCGGCTGCAGCGATGAGGATCTGTTTGAGAAGTGCGAGTTTGACCTTCTTACCAGGAAGGCTCTCGGCATGGAACTTCTGAACTTTCTAAAGTTCAGTAATAAGTAAAAGCCCACGAAAGCATGAACTTTCGAGGGCTCGATTGTGTGATAAGTAAACTCTAAGCCAATTGCAAAGAGCTAATTCTTTTGCCTATCTCCTGGACAGCCTGGTTGAAGATGTTTTTTTGCTCAGTGCTGAGCGTATAGACGTGTCCACGCACTTCAGAACCGTTGAGACGCTGCGAGAGCCATGCGGCACTCTTGCCGAAGTAAACTTCTGCGATGTAGCGAAGAGGAAGAAGTTTATAATCCTCTGTCTCTATCTGCTTGCGCAACACCTCTACATTATCTTTTATTTGCTCCATCTTTTGACCAATGAAAGCCTTGGCTTCCTCTCTGTCTGCATCATTGGCATGAGTCTTGATGTAGCTTAGAATCTCTGCCTTTCGAGCCTCGCTCTTGGCATCCTCCCTGCCTGCAAGAGATGCGTATTCCTTGAGTAATTCTGTGTTATTCTCCATATTTTTTTGTTTTAAGCCCTCCCGAAAGATGGCGCGGTTCATTACTTTTTGTTTCTTCTTTTAAGCAAAGCAGAAAGTTTGTCTAATCCTATATCCATATATTTCCAATATGTTTTATCATCAATATAGTAGGCTTCTCTCAGCTTGTTGTAATCACTTAGCAGCTTTTTCTGTAGTCTAATCTGCTTTTCTAATTCTTCATCTTCATTCATTGGCTTGAATTTAAATCAATACTATTGTTTACTTATCACGACGCAAAGATACATAAAATTCTTTTAATAACCATACATAACATAAAATATTTTTTATGTTTAACAAAGATTTCCTTTTCAGCGCTATCAAACGCGTTTTTGCAGGTGATCCGATAAAATTTAAATTTTATCTATCTATCATACAATATTGTTGCTTTTTAAAAACATTTATAGCTCATTTTCTACCTTTTCCTTTATTTCTTTTTGAGGTTTATACAAAATTGCTTATTTTTGCAAAAGAATTTAGGACTTAATTTAAACAAATAACTATGAAGTATTTCAACTTTTTAGGAATCATCCTTATAGTAGAAAGAAATATTTATGGTGGAACAATTATTCATGTTACCTACAAAGGGTTACAAATATCCAAAACCATTAAAGGAGCTGTGACTGTCTTTTGTGGAAAATCTAAAATTTCAGAACTTAAATGGAATAATATCAAACAACAATGATAGACATCAAAGGAATAACAAAGAGCTTCGGCTCGCTGCAGGTGCTTAAAGGTATCGACCTGCATATCAATAAAGGTGAGGTGGTAAGTATCGTTGGCCCCAGTGGCGCAGGCAAGACCACCCTGCTACAGATCATTGGCACACTCGACCGCCCTAATGAGGGAAGCGTAGTGGTAGACGGTATTGACGTGAGCAAACTGTCACAGCGGAAGTTGAGCGACTTCCGTAACCAGCATATCGGTTTCGTATTCCAGTTTCATCAGTTACTGCCTGAGTTTACCGCGCTCGAAAACATCATGATTCCTGCTTTCATTGCAGGCAAGAGCCGCAAGGAAGCCAAGGCAAGGGCTGAAGAACTGCTCGACTTTATGGGCTTAAGCGAAAGGGCTCATCACAAACCAGCAGAACTGTCGGGAGGTGAGAAGCAACGCGTGGCTGTGGCAAGAGCTTTGGTAAATCATCCTGCTGTAATCCTTGCTGATGAGCCTTCGGGCAGCCTCGACTCACACAACAAGGCAGAACTGCATCAGCTCTTCTTCGATCTGCGCGACAAGTTCGGACAAACCTTTGTCATTGTCACACACGACGAGGGACTTGCCTCGATTACCGACCGAACCATACACCTGAAAGACGGTATGGTAGAAAAGAACGAAGAAGTGAAGAGTGAAACCATAGAAAACGAAGACGTGAAGAGCGAAGAATAAAAACGAACTACAGATAAAACAAAGAACACATATATGAGCAACAAGATAAAATTAGGCGATTTCAACAGCCTGAGAGTGGTGAAAAGAGTAGACTTCGGCATTTACCTTGACGGAGGTGAAGAAGGAGAAATCCTTCTTCCTACCCGTTACGTACCCGAAGAAGTGAGCATTGGCGACGAGCTTGAGGTGTTTATCTACCTCGACCAAGACGAGCGACTCATCGCTACCACCGAGAAGCCACTTGCCAAAGTGGGCGACTTCGCCTATCTCGAAGTGAAATGGGTGAACGAATATGGCGCTTTCTTGGGATGGGGACTGATGAAAGACCTTTTCTGTCCCTTCCGTGAGCAAAAGAAGCGTATGGTTTTGGGCCAGTCATACATCGTTCACGTACATATTGACGAGGAGAGCTATCGCATCGTAGCATCTGCCAAGGTGGAGCGATACCTGTCGGAGGAACATCCTCACTATCGTCATGGCGACGAAGTGGACTTGCTGATATGGCAGAAGACAGACCTCGGCTTCAAGGTCATCATCGACAACCAGTACCCTGGTCTGCTCTATCAGGACCAGATATTCCAGTACATTCATACTGGCGACAGAATGAAAGGCTATATCGGAAGAGTGCGCCCTGACGGAAAGATTGATGTGAGTCTGCAGAAAACAGGACAACAGCAAACTGCCGACTTTGCCGAAACACTCTACCAGTATCTGCTCGATAACGATGGTGCCTGCGACTTAGGCGACAAGAGCGAGGCTGACGATATCTACGAACGCTTCCATGTCAGCAAAAAGGTATTCAAGCGTGCCATTGGCGACCTTTACAAGAAACGACTCATCACCGTGAGTCCTATGAGTATCAGACTTTTAAAGGTAAAAGGGTAAAAAAGTAAAAAGGTAAAAAGGTAAAAGAGTAAAAAGGTAAAAGGATAAAAACGTCCTAAAAATAACAACCCACTTGTTTTGGATTTCCAAAGCAGATGGGTTGGTGTTTTTATAGAATCAACTATGCTATTCCACTTTCTTCAATGCTCTCATGGCATTGAGGACAGCAAGAACCGTTACGCCGACATCGGCGAAGACAGCCATCCACATGGTACCTAACCCCACGGTGGCAAGCAGCAGAACTGCTATTTTGACTCCTATGGCAAAGGCCACATTCTGATGGGCAATGCGGATGGTGCGACGGGCAATGTGAACAGCAAGAGGAACCTTTCGAGGCTCATCGTCCATCAACACCACATCAGCAGCCTCGATGGCAGCATCACATCCCAAGGCACCCATGGCTATTCCTACATCTGCCCTCTTCAATACGGGCGCATCGTTGATGCCATCACCTACATAAGCCAAAGTCCTGCCTGCAGGCTTCTGTTTCAGCAGTTGTTCTACATGAACCAACTTATCGGCAGGCATCAGCTCGGCTTTATATTCATCGAGACCCAACTGACGGGCTATGCGATCGCCCACCTCCTGACGGTCGCCTGTAAGCATCACCGTCCTAACGACACCCTCACGGCGCAACTGGGCTATGGCCTCGGCACTGCTCTCTTTTACACGATCGCCTACCACAACAGGCGCACCCTCATCGGCTTGTACCAACACCTCGCCATGAGTCAGCGTTCCGGTCTTATCAAACACCACTACGCCAACCTTGGCAAGGGCATCCATATAACTGCTTCCCTTGATGAGAATACCTGCGCGGGAGGCTCCGCCAATGCCACCGAAGAAAGTGAGCGGCACACTGATAACCAAGGCACAAGGACAGGATACCACAAGGAAGATAAGCGCACGATTGAGCCATAGAGGCAACAGTTGCATAAAACTACCCTCACCAAAGAGCTGCACACCCAAGCCCAAAGTACCCAAGAGAGGCGGAACAATAGCTAAAACCAAGGCTGCCAGCACAACGACTGGAGTATAAACGCGGGCAAAGCGGGTGATGAAAGACTCACTGCGCGACTTGCTTGCATCGGCACCCTCTACCAAGGCTATGATGCGAGAGGCTGTACTCTCGCCAAAGGTCTTGGTGGTCAGCAAACGCAGTTCTCCCTTCACATTGATGCTGCCCGAATAAACCTCATCGCCCTCTTTTACCTCACGCGGTACACTCTCGCCCGTAAGGACAGAAGTGTCAAGAAGCGCAGAACCACTGACGACCTTACCGTCAAGAGGCACTTTCTCTCCTCGTTTTATCAAAACAGTCTCACCGATTTGTACCGTTTCGGGGGCTACAGTCTCTACCTCTTCTCCATGACAGACGTGAGCCACATCTGGGCGGATGGTCATCAGATGTGAGATACTGTCGTGACTCTTTCCCTCGCATAGCCTTCGAAGAGTTCACCCACCTGGAAGAAAAGCATGACGAAGACAGCCTCAGCAAACTCAGTCTCCTCGCCCGGAAAGAAACCGATGCACAAGGCTCCTATGGTGGCAATGGTCATCAGGAAATGCTCATTGAACACATCGCCATGAGCAATACCCTCGGCAGCCTCGCCCAAGGTGTCATGACCTATCAGCAGATAGGGAACAAGATAAACCAGGAGCAACTGCCAGGTGGAAAGCGCGCATGTCTTCTCGACGAAGTAAGCTCCTATAAGCAATAATACAGTGACCGAGATGAGCAGAAGGCGCTTGCCAAGGCTTCCATGCTCGTCATGATGATGCTCGTGATGATGCTCACAGCCACAACCGTGAGAACCTTGAGCACAACCACATTCGTGATGATGATGATTTGATTCCATATTGATAAGATACTTTAGTTATATTACACTTCTTTTCGTTTTCGGATGCAAAAATACAAAAAGGCTTCTGCAACCTGGTTGCAAAAGCCTATTCTATGTAAAATATCTTCTATTGAACTTGCGAAAGTTAATCCTTATATATATAATAAGGTGTCAGTCTATCTTTCGAGCATCAATACCACTGCACGGCATTGGAATAACCGCTTCGCTTATCGTACTTCAAAGCATCTGTAAGCGTAGAAGCGTTGCAACGGAACGTGAAGTTATAGCTGGTATAAGGAGCCAGCACCACCGAACAACTCATATTGAAACAATGGAGGTCGCGCTGCAGAGAAGCAGTCGTCATACTCATGGCCTTGTTCTCGAAGTCGTAGCCAGATGAGAAGCTGATGTTCCAGCCATCACTGATACGCACGTTACCACTGAAGTTGAGAGTCTGGGTAAACTTGTAAGGATAACGCATGGTGCTCTCGTTGAACTTTTCGCGGCGAGTATCCTCACGCATGGTGATACCGTAACCCACAGAAAGCGACCAAGGCATATTGAAAGCCATGTAACCGTCGTCATCGGTCTTGGCCTTTCCACCCTTCTTCTTGGCTCCATGCTTTCCAGCCTCCATGTCATCGTCGATATTGGTTTCGATACTGGTATCTACACCCTCATCGTCATCCCTGTTGCGTGAGTTTTCGCTGTCGCTGTCATCTCCTCCTCCGAATAGTTTCTTCAACTTTTCAGGCGTAAGCGTGAAAGAGAAGTTCTGCGACATACCCTGGAAACGTCCGAAACGTCCCTTGCCCCACTCTGTATGGGTTCCCACATAAGGATTTCCCTGTTCGTCGAGTTCATAGGCATAGGTGGCAAAGACAGCATGCATACTGTAAGTATAGTTTTTCCACCATTTCAGGCGCAAGTCGATACCGAGGTCACTCCATGGCCGCACCTTGGCTGCCGTATTGTAACTCATATTGATATCGAAAGCATCGATAAGACTTATCTTTTTAAATCCGGTGGAGTCCTTATCGCTCTTGACCTTCATCTCAAGGTTGTTGCCCAACGTGAAGGAAATGCTTCCCTGCTTACCCTTGCCCGGCACTCCAAAGAGCGAGTTTTGATAAGGCGAGTAGCTGACGAGCGATACATTTCCATTGGCATCAGTCTTCTGATAAGTATCCCAGTATCCATAGCGAGAAGCACCAAAGTCTGGCGCATAGCTGAAGCTTACAGTTGGCGAGAGCACGTGGCGTATGGCCTGTATCTTGTCACCGAAGAGCTTGCGGTTGGGCACCCAGAAACCATAAAGCTTGGTAGAGGCACTGATGCTCATGTTCCAGTTGTACACATTATGGAAACCATAGGTCGTATCAGCCACCTCGACCTGCTTCTGCTCGTCCCACGACTTCGTGACCTTATTGGTGTACATACGGTCGGTAAAGTTGAAGTTAGGACTGATGTTGATGTACTTGAAAAGCGTGAAGTTGGCACTTACCGGAATGCGATGTTCCCATCCGTTGCGCCAGTCTTTAATAAGATTGCTCTTGAAAAGCAGGTCTTCCTTAGTGGAGATGGAGTTGCTCACATGTCCAGTATAGCTCAGGGCTATCTTCTCATACCATCGTTCGTCACCCACCATCTTCTTGCGACGGAATGGATAGAAACGCGCAATGTTGATATTGAGGTCGGGCAGAGTGACTGCCAACGAAGAGTCGCGCATGTTCTGCGAGAGGTTGGTAGTTGCCGTCAGCGACATACCTATGCTCGAAAAGTTGGTGCTCCAGTTGACAGAAGAGGTTCTGGTACTCTGCGTCATCGACTGTGGATTATAGAGCGAGTTGAGATTGTTGCGCTCATAACTGGTTGAAGCAAAGTTGACGCTGGCAGAAAGCGAACTGTAAGGATTGGCCTTGGAGTCTTGTCGATGGCTCCACTGCAACTTGAAGCTCTCCTGCTCGGCAAAGTCGGGCATTCCCTTATCACCTGTCTTGGTATCCTGATAGCTGAAATAGAAGCTTCCCGAATACTTGTATCGCTTGCGATAGTTGCTGGCAGCCGAGAGTCCCCAAGAGCCCTTGGTGTAGATTTCGCCCAAGAGTTTCAAGTCCCATTTGTCGTTGATGGCAAAATAATATCCACCATCGCGCAAATAGAATCCTCGGTCGCTCTCATCGCCATAAGTAGGCATGATAAAACCGCTGCTATAACTCTTGGTAAAGGGGAAGAAACCATAAGGAATGGCGAAAGGCATAGGCACATCACACACCACGAGGTAAGCCGGGCCAAAGACTACATCCTTGCCAGGACGCACCTTGGCACGCGAGAGCGAGATATAGAAATCAGGATGTGGGTCATCGCAGGTGGTGTAACGTCCATGCTGCAGATAGATCACTCCTGAAGAGTCGCGCTTGGAGCGCATACCCGACAGGAAACCGTCCTGCTGCTCGGTATATACATTATTAATAAGGGCTTTCTTGCTCTTGAAGTTGAACTTGATGGTATCGGTATCATACTCGTCGCTACCCATCTTGAATACAGGCTTTCCCTTTACACCACCTTCGGCAGTAGAGTCGGCCGTACCCATAGCCTTCACGTTACTCTTATCGATGTCCATCGAAATACGGTCGCTGGCAAGATCCATATTCTCATACTTCACCTGCGCAGAGCCATAAAGATGCGCCACCTTGTTCTTGGCGTCATAGACAAGCGAGTCGGAAGCCGAATAAGTGACAGGAGCATCTACTCCACCCGACTTCTTGCGGGCAATACTGTCGAGACGAATACTGTCGTCCACCACTTGGTTGTGCTTCCAGATAGCCTTTTGCAGAGAGTCCATGCGGGCAGTATCAGCCACCACATTGCCTGCAGAGTCGCGCAAGACAGAATCGACCACAGCCGTAGAGTCGGCGGCAGCCTTCTTCTTTTTCTTCTTGAAGAACGGCATGTTGGGACTTGCCATCATACAGATGAAGGCAAACAACAAAAGTGCTATGAAAGGATATTTTCTCATTTAGTTTGCAAAGTTAAGCATTTCTGCTTAGATTACACATCATGCTGACGTCTTTTTAGCTCATTCGAACATTTTTTCCCACTCCTTGAAGCGCAGGACACCCTCCTCGCCAAACTTGGCCAAGCTTTTCTCAGCCTGCTGGATGGTTTTCTCACGATCGAGATGAGTCTTGCTGAAGAACTTGTCAGCATAACAGATCACCTTTTCCTCCATGGTTTCCGGAAGGAAATCCTGATGGGGCAAAGGCAGATTCTGACTCTCTATCTGCTGGCATGTGATGCCTGCTCCCGTATGGCGCTCGCACACTCGTGCATGGCGCTCGAAGCCTTCACGACGCATCAGTTCGGCACCCAGACGACCATGACAGATGTAGGGTTGACTGCCAAAACACATGATGCCAGGAGCATCGGTAAGATAGATTCCGATGTCGTGAAGCATGGCTGCCTCTTCCACAAACTGAGCATCAAGATGCAGTTCGGGATGAGACGAAACAATCTGTAGCGCTCTTCGCGCTACAGATTGACTATGGGTAATGAGGATATGACGAAGCTCATCATCCTCAGGATAATACTTATCAATAATAGCTTGATAATTCATCTATTTAATGTTTAGTTTGTAATGTTCAGTGTTTAATTAGGCTCACGCCACGATACTTGCAAAGTAAACATTAAACACAGAACATTCAACATTATTCAGCCTCTCGCTCAATGTAGGCGATCACATCGCCCTTGCGAATCTTGCTGCCCTGCTTGGCATTGATTTCTACAAGCTTTCCGCCAAGAGCTGCGGGAACGGTCTCGAACTCGCCCCATGGAGCCAGGATGTAGCAGAAGGCATCACCTTCCTTATACTCCTTGCCGATGAATGGCTCTACGGCTGGCTGGCACTCGCCCTCGCCCTGGAACTCCCAGAAGATCTGACCGGCAACAGGTGCTACGATGGCATCAGCCTTGGCATGCTTGAACTCTGCCAACTGGGCAGGAGTCAATGTTGAGCCAAGCTTGGCATCCTTAGCCTTCTGCAGGTCTGCCAAGAAGTTCTTCTTAGCCTGACCGCTCTTGTAATTGCGATACTGCTCTGGGTGCATGGCAAGTTCGAAGAGTTCCTCGTCGTCCTGACCGTACTCCCAACCATTCTCGTCCATCTCCTTCTTGAAGTCGTCGAGAGCATTGGTAAGCAATGTGTGGGCATCAACATCAGTAAACTCACGACCCTGCTTCTTGGCAAGCTCTACGAGTTCGGGATCTATCTTGCCTGGAATCTTACCACTCTTACCGAGGATCATACCCCACATAGAGTCGTCCATCATCACGAAGCGGCCCTTGCCCTGCTCCATGGTGAGGAGGTTCATCAGGGAGATGTTCTTCACGTACTGGCTGAATGGTGTTACCAATGGAGGATAACCCACGCGTGGCCATACATACTCTACCTCGTCGAAGAGCTTGATCAGGAGGTCGTCCATAGACAACTCTTCCTCACCCTTCTTCTTGCGGATGTTGTTGATGGTCTGACGCATACCGCCAAGGTCTGCCATCATAGAACCCATCATACCGCCTGGGAGACCGCAACCGAGCAGGAGTGAAGACATGATCTTGTTGCCAGGGTTGATAAAGTAGCCAAGCCACTCGTCGATGAACTCCTGAGTCATGGCACGAGCCTTCATGTATGCGCTCATATTGATTTCAGGAACCTCGAAGCCCTCGTTCTTCAGCATGCTGATGACAGAGATTACGTCTGGATGAACCTTACCCCATGACAATGGCTCGATGGCTGTATCGATGATGTCGGCACCATTGTTGCAGACCTCGAGGATGGAAGCCATAGAGAGACCAGGACCTGAGTGACCATGATACTGGATGATAATCTCAGGATACTTGTCCTTGATCATCTTGGTAAGCTTACCGAGGAATGCAGGCTGACCGATACCAGCCATATCCTTCAAGCAGATTTCCTCAGCACCGGCAGCGATGAGCTGGTCGGCAATGTTCATATAATATTCGAGAGTATGAACAGGAGAGTTGGTGATACAGAGTGCACACTGTGGAGTCATGCCGCCCTCCTTGGCCCACTTGATAGAAGGAATGATGTTGCGAACATCGTTCAAACCATCAAAGATACGGGTGATGTTGGTACCCTGCTTAGCCTTCACCTTGTACATAAGGGCACGTACATCGTCTGGCACAGGATACATACGAAGAGCGTTCAATCCACGGTCGAGCATGTGGGTCTTGATACCCACCTCATTGAAAGGCTTGCAGAATGCACGAACTGCATCATTAGGATTCTCACCAGCGAGGAGGTTTACCTGCTCGAAAGCACCGCCATTGGTCTCTACACGGCTAAAGCATCCCATCTCGATGATTACTGGGGCTATCTTAGCCAACTGATCCTTGCGTGGCTGGAACTTACCAGAACTCTGCCACATGTCTCGATATACGAGACTGAACTGAATTTTCTTCTTCATTATTATTTAATAATTTCTTTATTCTTTTCTTTATAGTAACATGGTGCCTGGCGGCACCTATATAAAACCAAGGTGCAAAATTAGACAAAAAATCCGAATTATCAGCCCTTTCAACTGATTTTTTATAATTATTGTACTATTTTTGACTATCCTGTTGGATGTTCACATATTTTTATTGACTCAACTTTCTCTATAACTTCAGAACTTACGACAGTTGACTCTGCTTATACCGTTATTTCGCCTGAGCCATAGCAACGATGATGATTCTCATCATATACCACACAGAACTGGCCTGGAGCCACTCCGTGTATGGCTTCCCCGGCATGTACCATCATCCTTCCATCCTCCATACGTTCTATTGTGGCAGGATGATACTCGGGGGTATGGCGTATCTTGAAGGTGACATGATGCATGTCCACCTCGCGGGTAAGGAAGTGGAAGTCATGCAGCGGAAAGTCCTTCTTATAGGCAGTCTGCGGGTCATAGCCATGACTCACGTAAAGGATATTGTGCTCCACATCTTTCTTCACCACAAACCAGGGGCCGCCACCGAAGCCAAGTCCCTTGCGCTGTCCTATGGTGTGATACCACAATCCCTTGTGCTCACCGATGCGCTTGCCCGTTTCCAACTCTACCACATCACCAGGATTGTCGCCCAGGTAACGGCGGATATAGTCATTGTAGTTGATCTGCCCCAAGAAACAGATGCCCTGGCTGTCGCGGCGCTTGGCATTGATAAGGTGTTCTGCCTCGGCTATCTCACGCACCTCGTTCTTCACATGATGCCCAATGGGGAAGATGGCCTTGCGAAGCTGCCAGGAATAAATCTGTGCCAGGAAGTCGGTCTGATCCTTCACTGGATCGGGACTTGTCACCAGCCACTTGTCGCCCTGCTCGTCGATCTCTGTCTGCGCATAATGACCCGTTGCTATCAGATCATAGTTGTGCCCCATCTTCTCGTCGAAGGCACCAAACTTGATGAGCCTGTTGCACATCACGTCAGGATTGGGCGTATAGCCAGCCTTCACCTTCTCCATGGTGTAGCGAGTCACCTCGTTCCAGTATTCCTGATGACAGTCTACCACCTGCAACTTGCAACCATACTTGGCAGCTACGGCAGTAGCCATCTCGAGGTCTTCCTCAGAAGAGCAGTCCCACTCTTCCTTTTCCTCGGGTCCGATCTTGATATAGAAGCAGTCGGGATGCAAGCCCAGACGGGCGAACTCCCAAACCACTACGGAGCTGTCTACTCCTCCCGAAAGCAAAACGGCAATACGCTTGCCCTCCAAACTCTTTATATCCAACATGATGAGAATGTACTTTGTTACTTAAAAGTATGTTGAAACCAGGCGATGAAGTCACAAAAGTTCCTTCTATCGCACGATGAAAAATGCGGGAAAGCCTCTCCGCATAAAATTTCGGCTGCAAAAGTACAAAAAAAGCATGAGACAAAGCTATAAATCAATAAAAATTAGTACCTTTGCACCCGAAAATTCAAATACGAACCAAACATTCGCACGTAAGAGATAAATTGCGAATCTCGAATTACAAAAAGTAGTTATGGAAATTTTAAGGAATCTGTTTTATGGTTTTCCCGACCTCTGGGGAGGCGGTGTAGCCCATTCGGTGATGATTTTAGCTTTGGTCATTACGCTGGGCCTGTGTTTAGGCAAAATCCGTGTGAAAGGTGTGTCCTTAGGCTTGGCCTGGATTCTTTTCATCGGTCTTGTCTTTGGTCATTTCTCGCTCAACCTCGATGAGCACCTGCTCCACTTTCTGAAGGAGTTCGGACTGATACTCTTCGTTTACTCCATCGGTCTTGAGGTGGGCCCCAGCTTCTTCTCGTCGTTCAAGAATGGCGGTAGAAGTCTCAACATGCTCAGCATCATTGTGATAGCGCTGAGTATCGCTACCACATTGGGAATATTCTATGCTTCGGGAACTTCCATTACCTCTATGGCAGGTATCCTGTCGGGTGCTGTAACCAACACTCCCGGACTGGGTGCCGCACAACAGGCGTTCAGCGACCTGCGCCATATCGATGCCCCCAGCATCGCAACCGGCTACGCCATCGCCTATCCTATGGGTGTGCTCGGCGTTATCCTGTCGTTCGCCATCCTGAGATTTGCTCTACATATTAATAAGGAGAAGGAGGAGAGCGAGGCAAAGAGCGGTAAGGGCCACTTGGAAGCCATGACTCTGAACACCTTCTCGGTGAAAATCACCAACAAGATGATATTTGGCGACACCGTAAAGCAGGTACGCGAGCTCCTGGGACGCGACTTCATGATTTCACAGATTCACCGTCCCGACAGCGACGAGCATCATGAGATAGTTAACGGACATACCGTGCTCAATGAGGACGATGTGGTATTCATTGTGGCTCATCCTGCCGTACAGGAGCCTATCATAGCCTTGCTGGGCGAACAGGTGGAAATGGACTGGGAACAGTTTGGCAACGAGCTGATAACCCGCCGTATCCTCATCACCAAACCAGGCATCAACGGCAAGACCATCAGCCAGATGCAGATACGTTCCAACCTGGGTACCAACATCACCCGAGTAAACCGTGCAGGTGTAGACCTTATTGCCACTCCAAGCCTCAAGCTGCAGTTGGGCGACCGAGTTACAGTAGTAGGCACAGAGTTGGCTATCAGCCATACCGAGAAGGTACTGGGCAACCAGATGAAACGACTCAACTACCCCAACCTGATACCAATCTTCTTGGGCATCATGTTAGGATGTATCGTTGCCAACATACCATTCTTTATCCCGGGCATTTCAGAGAGTCTGCGACTCGGACTGACAGGAGGTCCGCTCATCGTGGCTATCCTGATAGGATACTTTGGTCCTAAGCACAACCTTGTGACCTATAATACGATTTCAGCCAACCTGATGATTCGCGAGATAGGCATCTGCATCTTCCTGGCATGTGTGGGATTGGGCACAGGCGAGCAGTTCATACAGACCGTAGCCACAGAGTCGGGCATGATATGGATTCTCTACGGCATAGCCATCACCATGATACCAATCTTGTTGGGCGGAATCATAGGCCGTTATGCCTTCCACATCAACTACTACACTCTCCTGGGCGTTTTGGCTGGTGCCAACACCAATCCTTCAGCCTTGGCTTATGTGAGAGACCAGACCAGTGCCGATGCGCCTTCAGTGGGCTACGCCAATGTTTACCCATTCGCCATGTTCCTGCGCATCGTAACCATTCAGATCATCATCTTCGTGTTCGGATAATAACGGACAGGAAAATGGGCTCATAACTTTCGCTGGATGGTTTACGGGCTGAAGGCCCAAAAGCTCTTAGCCCAGGGCAGCGCCCTGGGTATAATGG
>ERZ859937.85-NODE-85-length-48987-cov-2.020539_pt1 | contig 48987 bp, 36 predicted proteins | sample MGYA00509985_ERZ859937 | MGnify/ENA primary metagenome ERZ859937 (study PRJEB30046, sample SAMN00715169) | human gut metagenome | study: EMG produced TPA metagenomics assembly of the A metagenome-wide association study of gut microbiota in type 2... | reverse complement strand
TCCCCATGGCGTGGGCATATTCACATAGAATCATCGGGCGTGCGTCGCGTTGGTTTACATGACGGCGGAGCGCCCAGACACGTGCATACATGGACAATAAATGTCAGATTTGGCATCATAACCACCTCCTTCATATTGTACAGGGCGGGTAGGGTCAAACTTCTTGGTCCAGTCATATAACGTTTCAAAGTGTTTTCCGTAGCCGGACTCATTTCCCATTGACCAAGTGACAATGGCGGTGATATTGCGGTCTCGCAGCACCATGCGGCTCATGCGTTGCATAAACGGTACTTCCCAATCGGGATTATTAGCCAGTGTGCCATCTTTATGCGCCTGCATACCATGGCTTTCAATGTTTGCTTCATCTACCAGATACAAACCGTATTCGTTACACAATGCATACCATTCATAGCGGTTGGGGTAATGGCAAGTGCGTACAGCATTCAGGTTGAATTGCTTCATCAACTGAATGTCTTTTATCATGCTCTCTACGGTAATGGTACGACCATGATGCGGATCGTGTTCATGGCGGTTTACTCCTTTAAACAATACGGCTACCCCATTTATCAGTTGCATGCCGTTACGCATTTCCACAGAACGGAAACCGAAAGGCTGTGTGAATGATTCCAATGCTTTTCCTTGAGCATCGTAGGTACTGACTACCAATGTATAGAGATTGGGTGTTTCGGCATTCCAAGGCAATATGGCCGGGAACAAGTGTTTCTGAGCGAATAAAGTATCTGTAACAGAAGTTATTTCCTTTTTATGCTGATAAATTACATTGCCTTTGTCCATAATCTTCACTTCCACAATTCCTCCCGGATGAGGCTTGTGGAGTGTGATATCCAGATTAAAATCTCCGTCTTTATAACCATTTGTCAGACCGGCTACCAGTTTGAAGTCTTGTACACGGCTTTGAGGACGGGCATAGAGATACACATCGCGTTCAATACCGCTATATTTCCAGTAATCCTGATCCTCCAGGTAGGAACCGTCACTATAACGGAAAACTTTAACGGCCAGTTTGTTCTTCCCGGCTTTTAAGAACGGAGTAATATTGAAATGAGCCGGAAGACGGCTGTCTTCACTGTATCCTGCCAATTCACCGTTTACCCAGCAATAAAAAGCGGACTCAACTCCTTCAAAATCAAGGAAGATATCCATTCCTTTCCAATGGGCCGGTACGGTAAATTCACGTACGTATGCTCCTACCGGATTGTAATCGGTTGGAACATGAGGCGGATTGGCAGGGAAGGGGTAAGCTACGTCAGTATAGATGGGGGAGTCAAATCCTTGCAGTTCCCAGCTTCCCGGAACCTGTATGTCTTTCCAGCGTTTGGTGTTATACCCCATTTTATAAAAATCTGTCGGGCATTCCTCATTGTTTTTAGAGAATAAGAACTTCCAGGTTCCGTCTAGTGAAATGCGGCGTTCTGTAGCAGGGTTTACTGCAAAACGCTGGGCGGCAGGTAAAGCCTGTTGTTTCAGTGCATTGGCCTCATTCGTATAAGGAATGAAATGGGCATGGGCAGGTTCACGGTTTATTTCATTTATTTGTGGATTCTGCCAGGGCACATTTTCACCCCAGGCGGAAGCACAAACAAACAACAGTGTAAGAACAGTATGAAGAGAGTGTTTCATGGTTATTGTTATTTTAAATAGAACAGAAAAGAGTCACAAGAAAAGGTACGCTGAAGTCTACTACAAAGCCGTGAAATATAGAAACCACTACGAAGCTTTGACCGGAATAGCGGGTGATGATGGGTAATGTTGTATCCATCGTAGTGGCTCCTCCGGCAGAAATAGGGGCCAGATTGCCAAACCAGCGTACTAGCAACGGGGCAAAAAGCAAAGTGATAATCTCACGTGTGATATTGGATAATAATGCAATGGTTCCCAACTCCGGACCTTTATATTCTGTAATAAAGATACTGGATAGAGAGTAATAGCCGAAACCGGCACCTACTGCCATACAGTCTGTTACTGAGCGGTGCGAGAGAAACAGACTGACCACTGCGCATCCTGCCAGTGTTCCCAATATGGTCATGACCGGTAGAAAGATCAGGCGGGGGTTTAATGAACGGAAATTACGTAAAGTCTGCGGATCATTACCTACACTGACTCCTACACTGAACATTAACGCACACAAGGCGTAGAAACTTAGCTTACTTTGTGTAAAGTCGTATGGAATAAGGTGATATACCCCACAAAGAGCTCCCAGTACAAAGAATCCGACGATAATCAAACTTCCTTTCATACTTGTCCCTCCTTATTTCTTTTGTAAAGTACATACCATAAAGCCCATGCTGCTGTAACACTGCCCAGCACTGCTGCCAAGGTGATGACAATGGCTTCCAACCCTATAGTGTGCAGACCATTGATAATTTTCTGATTGCCGCCTACATCTATACCCAATAAAAAGAGTAGCAACCAAATAAGAACGGTGATGACTTTGTGTATTCCTGAAAGCTTCTGCTTGCGAAGCAGGAAGCCGAGGAGCATCCCCGTGAGCATTAATCCAATAATTGTAAACATATCTATGTCGTTTTATTTATAGGCAAAGATACTTCATTTTTAGATTACAAGGCGGTATCACTGTAGCGAAAACCGCCTTGTTGCCTAATTATATCTAACCAAAAAAGAAAATACTTATTTTAAGGCATCATTAGCATTCAGCTCTGTAAGAGGAGTGGGGTAGAATGAGTTTTTGTCTTCATTGAAGCCTGTTCTTCCGGCAGCTTGCAGGGCTGAGGACAGTTTGCCCCAACGGCGGAGATCATACCAACGATAGTTCTCAAGAGGGAATTCAATCATGCGCTCGTGTTCAATTTGCGCGCGGACTGCTTCTTGAGAAGTACCTGTCATGGGTGGCATATCCCCGTGAACGCTTCTTACTTCATTGATTAAAGGAATAGCTTGTTCGGGATGTCCCTGTTCATTCAATGCTTCGGCTTTCATTAACAGTACGTTGGCATAACGCATTAAAGGAACATTGATCGCAGAATAGTTTTGGTTTAAACCTTCATAGGTCGAGGGCATGAATTTACGGAAGGCTACGCGTTCTTTGTTGTCGAACCAGTCATTATAGTCGTAGCCATAGACACGTCCGTTACCATCGTTATAATAGTCACAATTAAAAAATAATGTTGCATACATACGCGAGTCATAACGTCCTGTAGTAGCCGTTTCCCCTTCTTTTTTGAATTCACTAATCAATGTTTGACTGGGAAGAATCTCATCCCATCCCCCAAGTTCGGAAACACCGATCCATCGATGGAACTGAGTACGATAAGTAGCTCCGTTTGCAGAACTCATAGAGAATTGAATTTCAAAAATCGATTCTTTACTGTTCTTATTATCCCCGCTGAACATAGTGCTGAAATTATTAACCAGTTCATATCCTTTTACTTGGTTGAATGCTTCTATAGCACTGGCCAGATAAGAGTCTTTGTTGGTTGCCTCTTCATAGGCGCGTGTCAGATAGGCGAAACCAAGATATGCATAAGCAGAACCGCTTGTGGCACGGCCTACATTATCAGCGTCACGTGTTGCAGGCAGACTGGTTGCACGTTTCAAGTCTTCAATGATGAAATTCCATGCATCCTCACGGGAAGAAAGGGGCTTGCTTAATTCAGCCGGGTCAGTGATATATTTATCACGAACTATGATTTCTTTCCAGTTCAATAAAAGTTGCATGTGGTAATAAGCGCGGATAAAGTAGCCTTCATTGACCAATTGTTCGCGTGTTGCTGCGTCTATATTCTCATCGGGTATTTCTGCGGTTTTTTCAATTACCTGATTAGCAAAACTGATGCCTTTATAGTAGCATTGCCAGTAATAACTGAACTGAGAGTTACCATTGGTGTAGGTATAGTTGCCTAATTCCACCCAGTTCGGGTAATTCAGAGCATCGCTTCCTAATTGGATAATATCTTCACGATAGGCTTCTACCGGCCATTTGATTTCCGGGAAAGACCACATGTCACCCGAATAAGTCATCAGGTAAAGTTGGGAGTATGCGGCGGCAAGTCCGGCTTCAGCATCAGACTGGTTACGCCAAAAACTGCTTGATGTCAACTGGTCAGGAGATTCTACCGTGAGATAATCGTCACAAGCGCTAAATAAACTTGCAATGCAGATACTTGCTATGTATAATAGTTTCTTCATTTTCTTATTACTTTAAAGGATTAGAATGTAAGTTGAGCTCCAACGGTGAATGAACGGGTAAACGGATAAATCAATTTATCAACACCGGTATTCAACACACTGGCACGAGAGAATTCAGGATCTATACCATCATAGCCTGTGATAGTGAACAAGTTTTCACCACTTACATAGAAACGCAGTTTCTCAATATAGAATTTCTGCATGAGCGATTTGGGCAAAGTATAACCTAACTGTGCCTGACGCAGACGGACAAAATCACCGTTTTCAAGGAATCTGTCTGATTCTTTCATGTTGCCGTTCGGATCTTGATATACTGTGCGGGGAACATCCGTATTTCTATTGTCAGGAGTCCATGCATTCAATGTAGACTTCAGCATATTTGATTTAGAGTTCATTCCTTCATAGAAATATTTGTTTCCGTTATACAATTTGAAGTTCCATGCGCTGCCAAGTACGATTGAAAGGTCAAATCCTTTATAGCCGAATGACAGATTTAAGTTCGCTTCCAATGTCGGGATACCTGAGCCACAGTATTCTTTGTCACCGGCGTCTATGCTTCCATTACCATCTAAATCTTTAAAACGGATATCACCTGGTTGGGCATTAGGCTGTAATAATTGTCCATCCTTGTTTACATGGGCATTTACTTCATCCATACTTTGGAAGATACCGTCTGTTCTATAAAGATAGAATGCACCGATAGGTTTGCCTACTCTGGTTTCTGTCGGGAAATGCTCCGTTCCATATTTCAATCCTTCGCCCTGAAGAACTTGGTCTGCATCTGACAATTCAACCACCTTATTTTTGGTGGTGCTCATATTGAAACCGATATTGTAATCAAAGTCTTTTATAGCATCTCCCCAGTTTAATTCAAATTCGAAACCGGTATTGCGTATCTTTCCGACATTCAGGGTGGGATTAGTCATACCTGCTGAAGGAGGTAAAACTTTTGTTATCAACAGGTCTTCTGTTTGGTTATAGTAGTAGTTTAATGTACCGGTTAATTTGCTGTTAAAGAAGCCGAAGTCGAAACCAATATTTTTGGTATCCGTTGTTTCCCATTTCAAAGAACGGTTTTCCAATCCGCGAGCGATACTTCCTGCCCATGCGTTATCACCGTTGCCTTTCACGTATCCTTGATACATTTCATTGTATGTACTAATCAGCGCAAGGAAGTCATAATATCCCAAAGCATTTTCATTACCCAAACGTCCCCAACTGACACGAAATTTCAAATTGTTCAGTGCAATGTCTTTCGGGAAGAATTCTTCCTGACTGATTCTCCAGCCTAATGCCACTGACGGAAAGCAGCCCCAACGGTTGTCTTTACCAAACTTGGATGAACCGTCATAACGTACAGTTGCCTGTACCAGATAGCGGTCATTATAATTATAGTTCAGTCGGCCGAAGAAAGAAGCGCGGTTATATTTCCATTTTGTTCCGCTACCATCAAATGTGCCACCTGCTCCTGCACCTACAGTTGAGAAAGATGGATCAAGAAATCCGCCCGGAGTTTCACTGGTTACCAATTTTCCGTCTTCTACTTTATAAACAGTGGTTTTACCTTCTACCCCAACAGAATTCCATGTATATTTGCGAGCAGTCATGGAAGTACCTGCCATTGCATTGACGTTGTGTTTTCCAAATGTCTTATTAAAACTTAATACATTTTCCCATACATGTTCTTCCCAGTATCCTGTGGTTTCGCTATGATAAGGATAGTCACGTTTGGCTTTTGGGTCGGCAACATAAGCCGGAGTATGATAAGTCTGACGCTGGTGTTCACCTCTGTATGCATAGCTTGTCTTGAAATTCAGCCATGGGGTGAAGTTCATGGTCAAGGCAACATTGGCTGTGGTATGATATTTTTTGTCGGTAGATTTTTCATAATGCTGGTCAGCCATAACATTACGGTTACTGGGCAGGTCATCAAAGTCACTTAAGCCGAAGCCATACTCTCTTGTATCATCATAGATAGGAACAAGCGGAGAAATCATGTACATTTCTTTAATGGAATATTCCGGTTGTTTGCTATCTGTAAATTTGAAAGCGATATTTGCATCTATATCAAAGATATATTTATTCATATGGAGTTTCAGACGGGCATTGTCTTGGCGATAGTTGTTATCAAGAAATATTCCTTTTTCGTCGGCATGATTGTAGGAGAGTGAATACTGGGCGTTTTCGGAACCGCCACGGATACTAAACATATAGTTTTGTGAAACACCACCCCTTAGCATGGCATCTTGCCAGTCTGTATCTATTCCTGTGTTTTTATTTACAAATGCAGGCATAGTAACCTCTGTATCATTGGGATACTGGTTCATATAGTTCTGATACATTTGTTTATGAACACTTTTGTATTCTTCGGCATTTAGCAGTTCCAGCTTTTTGGCTACGCTTGTAAAGCTTACATAAGTGCTGAAATCAATTTTCATGTCACCTTTTTTACCGTTTTTGGTAGTTACGATAATGACACCATTTGCAGCAACCGAACCATAGATAGCAGCGGCTGCACCATCCTTCAGTACTTCCATTGACTGAATATCTTGCGGATTCACATTTTCAATATCACCGGGAAAACCATCAATGATATAAAGAGGTTGGTTATCACCAAACGTTTTGACACCACGGATTTTAACCTGCACACCTGCACCGGCATTACCACCAGCCTTCATAATGTTTACACCTGCAATCTTACCTTGCAATGCTTCTGCAGGGTTGGTTGTGGTGCGCTTTACCAAATCGTCTACATCTACTGAGGAAATAGCACCGGTCATATCACTTTTCTTCATGGTACCATAGCCCACTACTACAACTTCATCCAGCATCTCAGTATCTTCTTTCAAAGTCACCCGGATGTTTGTCTTTCCGTTTACAGGGACTTCTTGTGTTGCATAGCCCACATAAGAAATAATAATAGTGGCTTTGGGGGATACGCTTAATGCAAAGTTACCGTCAAAGTCTGTGATGACCCCGTTGGTTGTACCCTTCTCTACTACACTGGCACCAATAATAGGTTCGTTGGCAGCATCAGTAACCAGACCAGTCAGTTGAATCGTCTGTGCTAATGCACCGAAAGGAGTCATAAAAGCAAAGAGTAGAATCAATAGCATGATTCTTTCCTTGAAATAATTCTTTTTACTCATGTGAATAAATTTTAAGGTTAATAATTGTTTTTCACATCGCTAAGTAATAGGTTGTATGTGCAAATTCCTAATTATTATACCCTACAAATGAACTACAATGAATAAAAAAACTCTCTTTTTTAATCTACAAATATAAATGTAATATATTGATATATAGTGTTCTATATAAAGAGATAATATCTACAAAATGCTGTTTAATAAAAACTATAAAAATATAGGTTCTTTAAATATTTTGTAGATAGTCTGTCAAGTCATCCTCCGAAGATAAGTTTAGAGATTTACGTAAACGATATCGATTCATGTTGATTGTTTTGGGAACATTTCCTGTGAGCATTGAGATTTCTTTGGTAGATAGATTTACCCGTAATAAAGTAGCTAGATATTTTTCTCCTTGTGTTAAATTAGGATGCCGTTCGGATAGCCGTTGAAGGAACTCCTGGTTCTTTTCTTCAACATTCATCAGCAAGGTGCTGTTCGTTTTATCTCCATTCTGATATTGGCTGATGAAGGCATTGACTTTCTTCAGATGAGGAATCAATGCTTGTTGGTCCATCTTATATCCTTGCTTTATCATTTCTCTGATTTTCTCTAGCAATTCATTACGGCTATGCAGGAATACAGCAAAACTGGTAGCTTCCTGACGACTGTTGTCTAATGCACTTTGGACAGATTTTAATTCGAGTTCTTGCTGTCGTACTTTAAGTTCTGCCAATTCATGTTCCGATTGCTCCAGATTATAGCGGGCAACCATTAACTGCATATTCTTTTTGCGTTTATACCATTGGTATAGAAATATACTGAGTACTATCAATGAGATAAATATGATTACTAGTACAAACAGATTCCGTTTCAGCAGCTCTATTTTATAAGCTTGTTCTCTTAGTTCTGCTTTCCTTTGTTGGTTTTGATATTGTTTATGGGAAATTTCCTGTTCTACGATGCGTAATTTACTTCCACTTTGCAACTCTTTGCTGAGAGTATATAGTTGCATCAGGCATTTATAAGCGTTTTTATGGTCTCCAAGGGCATCGTATACCCAAGATAAATATTCGTAATTATCACAAATCAGTTCTTTGGCACTAATGGAAGAAGCGACTTCGTATGCTCTTTGTAAAGCCATCAAAGCATTGTTGTATTGCTTTGCATAGAAGTATTGCTTTCCCATATTGTTATAGTTTTCCCCTAATGACCATTGAGAATTCAAGTTCTTGTTGATGACAATGGCCTCATTAATTAAACTTAGCTTTTCATTAAAATCACCCTCATATAAGCATAGATTATTCAAATTGGCGGATATCCCTCTTAAATTTTTCTGACTGCGGTTTATTGTAAGGGCTTGTTTAAGGAATTGTTCAGCTGTTTTGAACTCATTCATGGAATAATGGATGATGCCACGATCATTGTAGCATAGTGCGATAGAAATGGAATCTCCGATGGATTTAAAAATTGAGATGGCTTTCTCACTCATTTCGATCGCTTTGTTGTAGTCGGTCAGTTTGCAATAGAGTGCTCCTATCAGTGCGTAAATTTGTCCATTCAACTCTTTATTGGTAGGAGTTACATACTCCAAAGCGTCATATAGATTTTTAATGCTCACATCAAAATTGCCTAATAGCTTTTCTGCCTGACTGTAATAGAACATTGCTTCAGCTTTTTGATCATTTTGCCTTTCTTCAGGAAATAATTCAATTACCTTGGCAGCATAGTAACTGGCCTGCTTCGGATTATTGTATAAGGCATCAACCGCTTTTTAATCAGTGTCTCGGCTTCTTGTTGCCTATTACGGGCATGAACCCATGAAAGATTCAACAGGCAAAGGAGGATATATATAGGTAGGTTGTTTTTCATAATCAAGCGTATTTTTGCAAAAATAGTGATTTTCTTTGTAAAAAGACACTCTTGTTTCTCTTTTAAAAGAATATCTTTGCAAGCAACAATAAAGATGAACTATGTTATTACCTTATTTGAATAAAGACCTGATAGAAGCCGGTTGTGATGAGGCGGGTAGGGGATGTCTGGCAGGATCTGTATATGCAGCTGCTGTTATTTTACCTGTAGATTTTAAGAATGAATTGCTGAATGATTCCAAGCAACTGACGGAGCATCAGCGTTATGCGCTGCGAGAGATTGTGGAAAGGGAAGCATTGGCATGGGCTGTAGGTGTAGTGACTCCTGAAGAGATAGACGAGATAAATATCCTTAATGCGTCTTTCTGGCAATGCATCGTGCTGTGGATCAATTGAAAATTCGTCCTCAACATTTATTGATTGATGGGAATCGTTTTAAAAAATATCAGGATTTACCGCATACTACAGTGGTAAAAGGAGATGGAAAATATCTGTCTATTGCTGCTGCATCTATTTTGGCGAAAACCTATCGTGATGATTATATGAATGGTCTGCATAAAGAATATCCTTTTTATGATTGGAATAGTAATAAAGGTTATCCTACTAAAAAGCATCGTGCGGCTATTCGTGAATATGGAACAACGCCATATCATCGGATGACTTTTAATTTGTTGGGGACAGATCCCCAATTAGAGATTCCTTTCTAATTTAAAGAATATATAGGAGGATGGGATGACTTCTTTGCATTTCATTTTACGTTGTTGAAAATAAGGCGAAGAATCTGTTTGATCCATATGGGTAGTAACAGATTCTTCGTTTCATTTTTTTACAATGGTCTCATGCTGCATATCAATATTTCCCTCGCTGGTAAGAGCGGTGTCCATAAATCGTAATAACCACAAAGCAGATAAATGGCAGGATAAATGAAACATTTACGGCTGGCATATTCCAAATGGTATTCATATCAATAATACTTGCTTGTAAAGGAGGAAGTACGGAACCTCCTAAAATAGCCATAATCAGGCCGGCTGCTCCAAACTTTGCATCATCTCCCAATCCGGTAAGCGCTATGCCATAGATCGTGGGGAACATTAATGACATACAGGCTGAAACAGCTACCAGGCAGTACATACCCCAGATATCCTGGAAGAAGATGACTCCGGCGGTGAAGCAACAACCCGCAATGGCAAGTATGGCCAATAATTTACCTGGATTGAGGTAGCGTAAGATGAAGGTACAGACAAAGCGGCTGATACAGAAAATAACCATCGCAATGATGTTGTATTCTTGTGACAGCACTTCGGCGGCTTTTTCTTCCATACCTTGTGACATGAACAGATGTGTACCATATTGAATGATAAAGGTCCAACACATAATTTGCGCACCTACATAGAAGAACTGTGCCACAACTCCCTCACGGTAATGATGAATGGAGAAAATACGTTTCAAAGTCGGCCCGAAATTGATGCCGTGGGATTGGTCACCATTTTTAGGCATCTTAGTAAAACGGATAATGAGAAACATCACAAAGATGACAATACCGATTGTTAAATAAGGAGCGATGAGTACGGAAAGATCCGCATCTCTCACTATTGCAAACTCCATCGGATTCAGTTGAGCTCGTTCTGCCGTATCCATTGGATTCAGCTTTGCCTGGATAAAGTTCATGGCTACATACATTCCCAATAAAGACCCCATGGGATTGAATGATTGAGCCAAGTTGAGGCGTCGGGTAGCGGTAGCTTCCGTTCCCATGGACAAGATATAAGGATTAGAACTGGTTTCGAGGAAAGAAAGTCCACAAGTCAGGATAAAATAGGCTAATAGAAACGGATAATAATTGCCGGTCATTTTGGCGGGGAAGAATAATAAGGCTCCTACGGCATAGAGGCCTAACCCTAACAGGATGCCAGCTTTATAAGAATATTTCCGGATGAACATAGCTGCCGGAAAAGCCATGGCGAAGTATCCGCCATAAAAAGCAACTTGTACCAATGCGCCATCGGTAACACTCATCCGAAAGATTTTCGAGAACGCTTTCACCATCGGATTGGTGATATCATTGGCGAATCCCCACAGGGCGAAGCAGCAGGTGACTAATATAAACGGTAGTACGTAACTGACTCCATCTTTGTGCAGGATGGGTTGATCTGTATCTTTCATTTCTTAAATTAAAGATTGAGAATTAAAAATTAAGAAATGAGAATTGAAAACAAAAAAGGATAGGCATATAACCATTTCTCAATTTTTAATTTTCAATTCTCAATTTATTAACTATTTATAAATAGGTCCGTAAGTTGAGCAAGCCCTGTAGTCGGAACCTTCCTTATCCATACCGAAAGCATTCCATGATGCCGGGCGGAAAATCTTATCGTCTTCTACATTATGCATACAAACAGGAATACGTAGCATAGATGCCAGAGTAATTAAATCCTGTCCGATGTGTCCATAACTGATAGCGCCGTGGTTGGCTCCCCAGTTGTTCATTACTGAATACACATCACGGAATGCAGGTTTATCGCATAGGCGGGGTACAAACCAAGTAGTAGGCCATGTGGGGTCTGTACGCATGTTCAGTACCTGATGGATTTCCGGATCAATATTTACTGTCCAGCCTTCTGCCAGTTGCAATACCGGGCCTAAGCCTTTTACCAGATTAAGACGCATCATGGTGACAGGCATACCGCCTTTAGACAAGAAATTGGAAGAGAAACCGCCTCCACGGAAATAGTCGCGATCTGCCGGATACCAAGTTGTAGCTTTCAGACAAGCTTCTACATCGGCTTCAGTCATTTCCCAGTTAGGTTTCATGCAGGGCTCTCCCGCTTCATTATGGCTCTCACCGGTAGCGTCCAGAGTGGTTGCACCAGAATTGATAAGATGGATGATACCGTTTTTAGCCATTCCGGTAAGTTCTTTGCCGGTAACACGTTTCACCGCTTCGGGGCTCCAGTAAGTACGGATGTCGGAGAACATCTGTCCACAACCACTCAGCAGGTGACCGAATAACATGGCAACACCATTGCAAGCATCATTTTCGGTAGCCAGAACGTATGCTTCGCGAATGCCGTTCCAGTCGAAAGTGGTGTTAAGCAGTGCTTCACTGAAGTCACCGTTTGGTTTCCAGTCAGTCCATTGGCGTTGTCCCTGGAAGCCGGCGGCGATGGCATTATGACCGATAGCTTCTTCTTTGAATCCCATTTCAAGCAATTTCGGGTTACCGACCATCAAGTCACGCATGATGATAGTCATTTTTACAATAAATTCCCAGTCGGCATCCTTCTCTTCACGGGTTTTGCGCTTTTCGGGACGGTTCTTAAAGTCTTCCCCTTCGTTGGGCTTGCAATATTTTTCAGTCCAGGCCATTGCCTTGGCATATTCTTCATGGTCATAGATTCCTTCTTCCATACGGCGCAGGATCTCAGTTTCGTCCACGCTTTCATTACGTATTCCCAGATATTCCTGGAAAAAGTCAGGATCGACAATAGAGCCGGCGATACCCATGCAGACACTACCGAAAGAAAGATAGCTTTTTCCGCGCATATTGGCTACAGCCATGGCGGCACGGGCGAAACGCAATAGTTTCTCTGCCACATCAGCCGGAATCGTGTTGTCATCCAAATCTTGTACATCGTGTCCGTAAATACCGAATGCAGGCAGCCCTTTCTGTGCGTGTCCGGCTAATACGGCAGCTAGGTAACGGCTCCCGGACGCTCTGTACCGTTGAATCCCCAGACTGCTTTCGGCCAGTGCGGGTGCATATCCATTGTTTCGGAGCCATAGCACCAACAACTGGTTACGGTAATGGTCGCCCCTACTCCTTCGCGTTCGAATTTCTCGGCACAAGCACGCTTTCGGCTACACGACCGATGGTGCTGTCTGCTATTACACACTCTACGGGGCTTCCGTCACCGTTTTTCAAGTTGGATGAAATCAGTTCGGCAACAGCTTTTGCCAGGTTCATAGTCTTGTCTTCAAGGCTTTCGCGGACACCACCCTGGCGACCGTCGATAGTGGGACGAATCCCGATTTTAGGATACTTTTTCATGATATACATAGGTTTTAGTTATTAAATTGAATTTCTTAAATGGACTTCGGTAGGAAGATAAGTTCTTATTTCCTGTCCGGTTAGCACAAATTCTGCGGCTTTCCTCCCCAGCTCTTCCCAGTTGATACTTAGTACGGTGATCCCTTGGTCTATTACCTCGTAGGCAGGAGTGTCATTGTAGGCTATCAATCCGAAATCTTCTCCGCATTTCAGCCCGGTCGTCCGGCTTTGCTTGATTATATTGACTACCTCTATCTGACGGATTGCAATGTACACTTCTCCTTTGCGGATTTGTATCTGGTCCGTATTTTCCACAATGGCTGAATCAATGTGATAATCCTGACAGAAACAATTGAAATACTGACAACTGCTACGGGGGTGTTTGATGTCTTTGGGAAATAAAAGTACTAGTTTCTGATATTTTCTCAAATGTTCTTTCAATGCGGCCAATGCATGATAAAAGGAATCGTCAAAATCCTGACATACATATGAATAATCCTTTTTATCGAACTTCCCGAAATCCAACAGCAGCAACTTAGACGAATCTATCTTGTAAAGATGGGGGGATAGCCTCTCATTGTCAAAATTCATCACAATGTATTTGTTGTATCTGCCTATTGATTCGCATAAGATGGTATTAAATAGCCGTTCATTATATTGATGAAACAATAAATCTACTTTGTAGTTGATGGATAGTTTTTTGATAAAACTATTGTATAATGAGTATTTAAAAGGGGAATACTCGTCCAGCAGAAGCAGGATGTTTGTAAGCTTGTTGGTAACGTAGTAACCTTTTCCCGGAGTAGAATCTATTATTCCCCGGTCTTTTAAATCAATGAATGCTTTGAACACCGTATCCCGCGACACTTGATACTCACGGCTCAGTTTGTTGATGGACGGTAATGTGCAGTCCGATTTATATTTGCCCATGGAAATCTCCTGACTGAGTAAATCAGCCAGTTGTTTCACTTTAGTGGTCTGTTGTCCAAAGGTAACTTTCATGAGCTGTTTAAGGTTTTACACGGACAATGCAAACTGTGCTGAACTGTTCCGATGCAAAGGAATGCAATTTATTCATAAACAACAACATGAAACGGTATGTTTTATAACACAAGAATCGAAACTTCTATATCGATTCTCAGAAAAATAAGTAGTATGTACTAATTAAGTAATATATTAAGAGTATTTACTGAAGTATATTAACCGCGCTACAGAACAAAGGGGGATAGTTGTGTCCTGCCAATGCATCGGAAATTATTTTGCTGATTTGTGAAGTGATTGCCGGGTGTATGAATGCAAAACTGATCCGGGATATGGAATTTAAAGGCGGACTGCGTTTTATCATCGAACTTCTTCTATAAAAAATAGATGAAACATTATTCATTGACAGGGCTTTTTTGTACCTTTGCATTCGGAAAAAGCAAGGATAAACTTTAAACAAAATAAGATTATGAGCAAAAAAGCCCTTTTAATGATTCTTGATGGTTGGGGTATCGGCGATCAAGGTAAAGACGATGTAATCTTTAACACCCCCACTCCTTACTGGGATTCTCTGTTGGCAAACTATCCGCATTCTGAATTGCAGGCTAGCGGTGAAAACGTTGGCTTGCCTGACGGACAGATGGGTAACTCCGAAGTAGGACACTTGAATATCGGTGCAGGACGTATCGTTTACCAAGACCTGGTAAAGATTAACCGTGCATGTGCCGACAACAGCATAATGAAGAATCCCGAGATTGTTTCCGCTTTCTCTTACGCAAAGGAAAATGGCAAGAACATTCACTTTATGGGATTGACTTCAAACGGTGGTGTACACAGTTCATTCGATCATTTGTTCAAACTTTGCGATATCTCTAAAGAATATGGCATTGAAAATACATTTATCCACTGCTTTATGGATGGTCGTGACACAGACCCGAAGAGTGGTAAAGGCTTTATCGAACAACTGACTGCGCACTGTGAAAAATCAGCCGGTAAAATCGCTTCTATCGTTGGTCGCTTCTATGCTATGGACCGTGACAAGCGTTGGGAACGTGTGAAAGAAGCATACGACCTGTTGGTTGAAGGTAAAGGAAAGCAAGCCGCCGATATGGTTCAGGCTATGCAGGAATCATATGATGAAGGTGTTACAGACGAATTCATCAAACCGATCAATAACTCTACCGTAGACGGTACCATCAAAGAAGGTGATGTGGTTATCTTCTTCAACTATCGTAACGACCGTGCCAAGGAATTGACTGTTGTGCTGACTCAACAGGATATGCCGGAACAAGGTATGCATACTATTCCGGGCTTGCAGTTTTATTGCATGACTCCGTATGATGCATCTTTCAAAGGTGTTCATATTCTGTTCGACAAGGAGAATGTTCAAAATACATTGGGTGAATACCTGGCTGCTAACGGTAAGACTCAACTGCACATCGCAGAAACAGAAAAGTATGCTCACGTAACTTTCTTCTTCAATGGTGGTCGTGAAACTCCGTATGATGCCGAAGAGCGTATCTTGGTTCCATCTCCGAAAGTAGCTACTTACGACTTGAAGCCTGAGATGAGTGCTTATGAAGTGAAGGATAAATTGGTAGAAGCTATCAAGACCCAGAAGTTCGATTTCATTGTTGTGAATTACGCTAATGGTGATATGGTAGGCCATACAGGTATCTATGAAGCTATTGAAAAAGCAGTGAAGGCTATTGACGAGTGTGTAAAAGATACAGTGGAAGCTGCCAAAGCTAATGATTATGAAGTGATTATTATTGCCGACCACGGTAATGCCGACCATGCACTGAACGAAGATGGTACACCTAATACGGCTCACTCTTTGAACCCTGTTCCATTTGTATATGTAACAGAGAACAAGAATGCCAAAGTAGAAAATGGGGTATTGGCAGATGTTGCTCCCTCTATCCTGCACATTCTGGGTATGCCTCAGCCTGCTGACATGACCGGACGGGATTTAATAAAATAATGTAGGAAGTATATTTATTTGTCATTCTGAACAAGGTGAGGAATCTGTAATGAAGCATGGATTCGCCACTTTGTCCGGAATGACATTTTAATTTAATAAGAGATGATACAGATAGATGATGTTGTAATCTCCTTTGATGTGTTTCGTGAGAAATTTCTTTGTAATCTCGATGCCTGTAAAGGTGAGTGCTGCATAGAAGGGGATGCCGGCGCACCGGTGGAACTAGAGGAAGTGGAAAAGCTAGAGGAAGTGCTTCCTGTTATTTGGGATGAACTTTCACCCGAGGCCCGGGCGGTAATTGATAAACAAGGAGTGGTTTATACAGATGAAGAAGGTGATTTGGTAACTTCTATTGTCAATCATAAAGATTGTGTATTTACCTGCTATGATGAGAAAGGGTACTGTTATTGTGCCATTGAGAAAGCCTTCCGGGCAGGTAAGACCGATTTCTATAAGCCAATCTCTTGTCATCTTTACCCCATCCGTATAGGTGATTATGGCCCTTACAAAGCGGTGAATTACCATCGTTGGGATGTATGTAAAGCCGCAGTGTTATTGGGAAAAAAAGAGAACCTTCCTGTATACAAGTTCTTAAAGGAACCGTTGGTGCGGAAATTTGGTGAAGAATGGTATAAAGAGCTGGAGGTTGCGGCAGAAGAATTGAAGAAAAGAGGAATGATTTAAGCATCTTCGATTTTTATCATTCCTGATTTATTACATTAACCGAAATTTAATACTACGAAAATACCCCATGAAAAGACTACTCTTGTCATGCTGTATTCTATTATGCGCCGTTTCGACCTTGAAGGCGCAAGAACAGCCATTAATCAGTCCGGACGATTCTATCCGTAGTTTGGTGGGACGTTTGTTTCCTAATAGCAATCCGAATCTTTCGGCACACATGAACCTGCAATTCTCCACTTCGGGAGTTGCCAACTTTATTGAAGGAGATTTAGAGGATGCCTCTTTTAAATTGAATCGTGTGAAACTGGAGATATTAGGTTCTTTCAGTAAACAATTCTCTTATCATTTCCGTCAGTCATTTAATAAATACAGCAATCCTCACTCGTTGGACAACTTATCCTCTTCCATTGAGTATGCTTTGGTGAATTGGAAAATGTCTGACCGGTTTACTTTGACCGTCGGGAAACAAGACATTGCTTTGGGTGGTTATGAATATTATGTTAATGCCATCAAAGTCCGCGAGTATAGTGAGTTTAATGATAACATCAGTTGCTATCAGGCAGGAGTAGCGGGAAGATTCAATCTGTCATCCACCAATGAGTTGGTGCTTCAGGTAGTAAATAACCGTAGTGGAGAAAATGATGAAACCTATCTTTACGGTTTGCCACAAGGAGTGGAAAAAGCTAAAGTTCCTGTTCTGTCAACAGTCAATTGGAACGGGTTCTTCTTTGATAACGCGGTACAATTACGATATGCGGCCTCATACGGGCAGCTGGCGGAAGGCAAGAATCTTTATTGTTTTACGGCGGGTAATACTTATGAGAAAGGCCCTGTTATTGCTTATATTGATTTAATGTATTCTCGTGAAGGACTGGATAGCAAAGGTATTATCAGTGATTTGCAAGGTCCTGTTTTAATGACTCCATCTACGGCGCAGAATGCAGAATACTTTACTACGGTGGTGAATTTTGACTATCGTATCCATCCTAATTGGAATCTTTACCTGAAAGGTGCTTATGAAACAGCGGGTATCTATAAAACAAACGGACCTTTTGAGAAAGGACTTTATCGTACTACATGGAATGCGCAGGCTTGTGTGGAATATTTCCCGATGCGTAATAGTGAACTGCTTATTTTTGCTCATCTTTTATATAAAGGGTATCATTTGACCCGGCGTGCGCAGGCTTTGGGAGGTATGAGTCCGGACACGCAACGTATTTCTATCGGGTTGGTTTACTCTATTTCCGTTTTTTGATGTTCCCTATCATATCTTCACTCCGTTCCGTTTGATATTTCACATGGGTGAAGCAACTGCTTCACCCATGTGACAACGGCTGTTTACCTAAGTGAAATCGCCTCTTCACCAAGGTGAAGCAATGAACGCAGCCGGACAAAAATACAAGAAAAAAGGCTTACCCTTTCATTTCAATGAGGTTGTTTCCTCTTTTTATTGCAAGACCGGGGAAATGCGCTATATTTGTGAAATAATTAACTACTTCAACTAACAACACAGAATATTATAATGAAAAAGACTGTCCTTTTTTTTCTGATGACTATATTGATAGCCTCGTGCCATCAAGAAGAAATCCCTTCTGTTCCCGATAAACCGGAAGGGAATCAGCTGATTTTTGATTTATCAGATGAAGATGTACTTCAGGGTTGTATTTATGTGAAACTGAAAGAAGAACCTACAGAAGAGGTGCAGGTAAGGAGTATTGGCAATACGGTAAGGACAGGAATTAAGGTGTTGGACCGGGCTGCCTCTTCTTTGAAAATAGAGAGAATGGAACGTACGTTTCCCTACGCCGGCAAATTTGAAGAACGTACTCGTAAGGAGGGGCTTCATTTATGGTACAATGTTTGGTTCTCCAAAGAAACATCAGCGACTCGTGCAGCTGCTGAAGTGGCTTTTCTAGATGGTATTGAAATAGCTGTTCCTGTTCCTAAAATAGTTTCCAGGGCAAGGCCGGAAACAGTATGGGATATGTATGGTGCCAGAGTGGGAGAGTGGTTGTTCGATGATCCGGGTTTATCCAAACAATGGTATTTTGATAATCCCGGTACAGAATCCTGGCAGAGGGAAGGTGCGGTATCCGTTTGATTGATGTGTGGAAACAATACAATGGGAATCCGACTATTATTGTAGCGGTCGTAGATGGCGGCATTAATCAGGATCATCCTGATTTGCAGGATAATTTATGGACGAATCCGGGTGAGATACCAGAGAATGGTATAGATGATGATGGCAATGGGTATATAGATGATGTACATGGTTATAATTTTGTAGATGATAATGCAATTTTGGTCCCTCATCGTCACGGAACTCATGTGGCGGGTACCATTGGTGCGACAAATAATAATGGAACAGGTATCAGCAGCATTGCAGGAGGGAACGGAACTCCCGGCAGTGGGGTGAAACTTATGAGTTGCCAAATTTTAAAAAGTCTGACTTCCACTGGAGGAGAAGTCGCTTCTGATCCGTTTATTGCTGCTGCTATTAAATATGGTGCTGATAATGGAGCTGTTATCAGTCAGAATAGTTGGGGATACGCTGTCGAAACGGGGAGGAATACCTCTTCATATATTAATCCTGTACATAAGGAAGCTATTGATTACTTTATAAAATATGCCGGATGTGATAACAACGGAGAGCAACTTGACGGAAGTCCAATGAAAGGAGGGATTGTATTGTTTGCATCAGGCAATGCGAATACTTCTGACCCCAGGATAGCGGCGCCGGCTGATTATGACAAGGTAGTTGCGGTTGCAGCCATTGAGGCCGATTATAGAAAGGCTTCTTATTCCAATTATGGTACATATATGGATATTTCTGCTCCCGGAGGAGCATTGAACGGAGATGGGCGGATATGGAGTACGACCACAAAACTGGCCGGTAATTATGAATATCTGGCCGGTACATCTATGGCGTGTCCGCTGGTCAGCGGTGTGGCAGCACTGGTGATAGAGAAGTATGGGGTAGGCAAGAAAGGGTTTACACCGGAAACTCTGAAGGAAATCCTCTATCAAAGCGCATACGATTTGGATGAATATAATCCGAGGTATACCGGCCAGTTGGGGCACGGATGCGTGGATGCCACAGCTGCTTTAAAGATAGATGTTTCTAATCTTCATCCTTTTACATTGAAGTCCAATCAGGTAACTGATAATACTCTGATATTTAGTGTAAGCAGCAGTATGGCTGGTAATGGAGAACTGACTTTGTATAATGGCATTGGCAATAAGGTGCTGAGTCTTCATTTGGAACTTGAAGCCGCCTCCTTGCATTCTGTGGACATAACCAAGCTTTCTGCCGGATATTATACATTGGTGTACCGAGCGAACGGGATGGAGATCAGAGAGAAATTTATCAAGTACTAATCCTGATAAAATGAAATAGGACATGAAACGAATAGGACTATATCTGTTTATAATAGGCATAACTTTTACTAAAGCTTATGGACAAGAGGATTCCGGACCTGTCAATACCGGAGCGGCAAACTATCTGACTATACCGGTTGATGCGGCAGCGCAGCCATGGGAGGTGCCGGTGTGGCGATTTCGAGGGGAAATAATGCCGTTTTCCATAATGGTGCGGCAACTTTATCGGAGCCCATGCACAAAGGTGGGGTTACGTATACTTATTCCCCGTGGATGCGTGACTATGAGTCTGGATACTCTCTTCATAGTTTAGGCGGTTTTTATAAAATTAATAAGCGCAATGCCATTCTATTAGGTTTCCGTTATTTCGGCTATCCGGAGATGGATGGAATAGGGGAGGATGCTTCGGGAATACATCCCAAAGAAATAGCTGTGGAGGCAGGTTATGCATACGAGGTCATAAAGAATCTTTCGGTTTCCGCTACTTTTAAATATCTGTATTCGGATATGGGTAAGATAGGAAATAGCAACGGTGCGAGTTCTGTGGCTTTTGATTTGGGGATATTATATAAGCGTGAGATAAAGGATTGGGAAGGTGCCGGTTGGTCGGTCGGAATTCATGCGAGTAATCTTGGACCGAAAATAAAATACCTAACCTCTAAAGAGGCTCTTCCTGCAATGGTCAAAGTAGGAGGTGCTGCTGACTTGCCTTTTGCATCAATGCATAGGTTGACTTTGACCGCTGATCTAGGTTACAGGCTTTCCCCCGATGATGTACAGGCGTTAAATGTAAGTGCCGGGGCGGAATATGCATGGATGGAGCATCTCATGTTGCGTGGCGGTTATCATTATGGTGATAAGAATAAAGGAGATGCCAGTTATGCTACGGCCGGGGCAGGAGTGGAATATGCAGGTGTGCATTTGGATTTTGCGTGGATGTTTGCGGGACATGAATGTCTTGCCAGAAATACGTTTTGGATTTCTTTAGGATACTCTTTTTAACTCTTGCACGGTTAGTCCTAGAAGCCTATATACATATATTAGGCTTCTAGGTTATCGGTTATTAACAGGAAGATTATGAGTTATCTTTACTTTCTTTTTGTAGATGATTGGAATGCATTCATAATGGCTGTGGGTTTTCCGTTTTTGTCAAAGGCTCCCATATCATATCCGTTCCATTCGTAACATTCCGGTTCCCAGTACCATACACCAGCGCAAGATTCCATGTCTCGGGCTTTGTTTATAAAATCGGCAAGGACTTGGGCGGAAGCGGAATCATTTTGTTTTACCCCTATTTCGGTTATCATGACTTTTACTTGGAAAGTCTTTGCTAGTTGGCTGATGTGTTTTAATGCTAACAAGTTCATTTCTTGCCATAATTTTGTGGAATGAGTTTGTGGATAGTGTGACAGGCCAATCATATCCAATTTTCCTCCAGCTTCTTTGAACTGCTTGAACCACCAAGTTAAGTCGTCCCAGGCATTGTCTATGTGAACAATAACGATACTTTGGGGGAAGATTTTTTTTACGGCATCGTAGCCGGTATTGACAAACTCGGCCAGATTTTGTGTGTTTTGTGGATATTTCACTCGCTCATTGGTACTGTTTAAGCCTTTGACATCACATTCTCGGATATCATAGAATGCACCGCTGAGTGCGACATTCTCATCCCACAACATTCCTGGACGGATTTCGTTACCCACTTGTACCCATCGTGGGGATATGTCTTCCGCCTTTAATGCTTGCAAGATGTCGATGGTATGGGCGGCAATGGCCGTCTTTAGTTCCGCTACTGATTTGCCGATCCATGCCTTGGGCTTGAACTGTTGTCCGGGATCAGCCCATGAGTCGCTGTAATGGAAGTCTACCATGACATCCAGACCTTGTTCTTTGGCTCGTCGGGCTTTGTTCACAACGTCTTGTTTACCGTTCCATCTGTCTTTGGGATTTACCCATACGCGCAGGCGGATGGCATTTATGCCCAGCTCTTTCATCAGTTGGAAGCAGTCGGTTTCTATGCCTTCATGATTGTAAAACTTCAACCCTTTTTTTTCCATTTCACTCACCCAACTGATGTCGGCTCCTTGAGTAAAACTGGTTTTGGAAGGTGCTGGTGTATCGGAATTATCTGTTCCGGACTGTTCGTTGCCGTGGCTTCCGCAAGCTGACGAGGATAATACCAGCAAAGCGGTTAGCATATAATTCTTGAGGTTATGATATATTTCTTTCATGTGTTTTCGTATATTAGTTTTTTAGAAGATAGACAACGGAGGCATATCCGTCTAGTTTTAAATAAAAGTTTCCATGGTCTTCCTTCTCCTGTACATTTCCGGATACGGCGATAGCTTTCTCCGTCCTGTCCGTCAAGGGAATCTCTATTTCAGAATTGCCAAAATTATGAATAACCAATAGTTTCTCGCTATCTTTAGTCATGTACCAGGCGGCAATACTTTTGTATTTTTTTTCTCCCTCTCCCGATTCGTTGAACAGAGCATGACGGGTCATGGTTCCTTGGGCCAGCGCTGGATAGGTGTTACGCAATGCGGTAAAGATCAAGTAGGTATTCAATACTGACTGATGGTCTGCCGTCTGTTTGGTTACATCGGGGATGTTTGTGCTTACTGTGGCATCTATTTTGTCGGTATAGTGGGTGGTTAACTGTCTCCCCACAACATAGGTCCGCGTACATATTCATCTCCTTTGTCTTTGGTGCCGTATAATCCTAGTTCTTCACCATAATAAATATAAGGTGAGCCGGGAGTAGTGAGCAGGACAGCGGCTGCTAATTTCTCCTTGGCGGTAGATTTACCTAGCTTGGAGGCTGCACGATCTTCATCATGGTTGCTTAGTTTGGTTGCTGCGATGTACCCGGGACGATAGGCGGCATATTCTTGCCTATAGTTCAGGATGTCTTTGGTGAAATAACATCCGGTGGCATTATTGAGAGCCCATTCCAGACGATACCAGAAAGAGAACTCGAACAAAGCGGGCAGACCGGCATAATAGGGGGCTACTTCGTTGTATTCGGACAGTACTTCACCCACCATGTAGAAATTGTCCGTGTGTCCTTTTTGCTTGTAATAAGTGTTCATGTCTTCGTAGAACATATTCAGAAAACGGGGATTTTCGTTGCTGGTAGCACTGTGGTAGATGTGCTTGACAGCATCCAGCCGCAGTCCGTCCACACCTCGGTCTATCCATCCTTTGGCACTGTTTGCCATGGCTATGTACGCAGGGGAAGAAGTGGCTTGTTCCACCGCACCATAGTTGAGGTCGGCAAAGTAGTCGGTGGCAAACTGGGAATGATAATACCATAAGTTCATGGAATCGAACAGAATATCGGCCGCTGTTTTGTTATCAAGAGTGAATGCAGTTCCCAAAGTGACTTTGTGGGAAGCAGAAGTAGCACCGTATTTAGTTCCTGCAGGCCAAGAAGGATCGTTACTAGTGCGGATTAGAAATCCCCAAGAGGAAACGAAGTCTGTGGTCAGTTCATAATGGTTGTTCCCTTTGTCATAGAATTTTTTACATATGCCTTCTCCGAAATAAAGGTATTTGGCTCCGTTTGTGCCGGGGTCAGGGTTGTCCGCATCGGCTTTTTCGGCCCGGGTTACTGTGACGGTGGGTTGCGAGGCTTTGCTCCAGTCGAGGCTGAATGTATAGATGCCTTTTACTTCTGTATCTTCGGAGGAGGTTGCGAACCATTCATTGGCGGCATATTCTTCTTTGGGTATCATGGCTATTTTTCCTTCTGCTATCTCTGTTTGAGGAGATTGGGAGAAGAGATAGTAGCTACGATAAAGATTATCAGTAGATGAGGTGGCTTCCTTGAACCAAGGGTGGGCTTTGCCCGTATGGTTCATTACATAATCCAGGTATATTTTTATGTTGCGCTTGTGGGCTTCGGTGATGAGGCGGTCGAAGTCGGCCTCTGTACCTAGTTTGGGATTGACTTTGGTATGGTCTGTCACATCATAGCCGTGATAGGACATGGCAGGATGGATGGGGGAGAGCCAGAGGGCTGTCACTCCGAGGCTGTTGATGTAATCCAGCTTGTCAATGAGTCCGTTGAGGTCGCCGTATTTATCACCGTCTTTGTCTGCAAAGGAGTAAACTAATAATTGATAGGAGATGTCGGCACGCTTGGTACCATCCCAATTGTCGGGGGCGGCAGTGATATTTTTCCAAGTGGCGGTAGGAGGATCAGGGTTTTCGGAAGTCGGAGGAACCGGTATTTCCGGCGAATCGTCAGAACAGGCTTGTGACAGAGGTACCAAGCAAAGCAGGAATAGTATACCTACTAGAAAGAGATGGATTCGTTTCATGGTTTCTTTGTTTATAAGGGGTAAAAGAATAAGGCGGAGTACAGTATTACGGAAATTCCGCAAGCCGTAAACCGCCTTTTGTCGGTATAGGTACGGGGAGGATACAAGAAGCGTACCTATACTTGTATTGATTAGTTCTTAGTTAGGGTCAACAGGTTCATGCCGTCGCATTGAGGGATGAACCTGATGGTATAGTTTCCGGCCGTAACAGCGATGTTGCCGGCATTGAAAGTCGGTTCGGCTATCGAACCACCCCAGTTGATGTCCCAGTCATTATTGGCGCGGATTTTGATTTCACCATCCGTTAGGTTGGTGGTCAGATTCCAACTTCCATCTTCTTCGTTGTAAGTCATGTCGGTATCGGCATCCCATCCGGATGGGGTGGCGCTACCTATCACTCCGAGAGTTGAGATGAGGGTATGCTTGTAAGTCATGGCAGTCAAATCCACTTCCATCATGTAGAACCCTGCTTCCGGAGCGTCGATATTTCCTGCACCGTTTTCATCAAGTGTACCTGCCAGAGCATCACCACTTACTTTTTCCCAATCGCCTGTCCAGTTATCTTTTTCTGGGTTCGGCTTGTATTTGAATTCTCCGTTCAAATAGGCGAAACCTCTGTATTTGCCATCAAAGTTTATTCCGGCTAGCGGGCAAGTACCTGACCATGAGGTGTTATTACCTATTTCATAGATGTAAGGAGCGAAACCCAGCTCTTCCAGTGTGTAGGTGTATTCCATCATATCCAATGTCATTCTATACATGCCGGCTTGGGTTATCATGCCGGCTTGTGGATTGTTTGTTGTAAGTGTTCCTTCGGTAGCGGTATCTCCATCGGTTACGGTTCCCAATACACCAGCTCCCCAGAATTCTCCCTCGGTATTGGTCTTCGGAATAATTTTCCAGCATTGATTATCAGCGGTTGTGGTGAATACGATGGAAAATTTGGAATCTTCATAAACGTCTGTTCCCGAATGGCTGAATCCCACCATGCCGTCAGCGCTCCAACCATTTACCGAGGTTTCATCCTTGTCGTTCTTTATTGTGAACATGTCGCCTACAAGATAGTAACCGGTGTCAATAAATGGTGCGGCCGGAGTGAAATTTACGTCAAACGAACCGGCATTTACCAATAAGGCTTGTCCGTCTTTTATGGCATTGGCATATACTTGGGCAATGAAGGGACGCGCTATAGGACGTTTCCCGTAAGTTTCCACTACCAGCTTCTGAATGGTCAGGCTGTCAATCATTCCGTCTGTATTGGATTCCAGTTCTCCTGCCTTACCTTTCTCGGTAGAGAGCTCTACCCGTACATTGCCCAAGGTATATCCTTCGGGAAGTGTGGCATTAGATAGAGTGAACAATTTGATGCTGCTCCCCGGATTGGATAAATTGATGTCATCGACCTTGGATGCCGAGAAATCGGGAAGGGTTATTGCAGCTTCTTGTTCGTTGGCTTGAGGAGTTGCCCAATCAGTGTAATCATCTGTGCATGAAGACATGCACAGAACAGTCAGACCGATTAATGAATGGATTGATATATTTTTCATCTTGATTCAATTAAAAAGATTATTATTTGATTTCGCCTTCGCCGGTAGCGAAGTTCAGGTAGAGCTGCTGTCCCGCTTTGCCTGCTACTCGTGCTTGGTCTCCATCGTTGGCACGATATTCAATTTTGCCGTCGAAGACCATGAACTCGCTCTTCCACCACTCAAAGGTAGGAATTTTTACGTATGCACGCACACCGTCACCATCGCCACCCGGAACACTGGCAGCAAAAGCAGGTGAGACAAAAGAAGCGTTAAAAGTATCGGGAATGGTACATAACCAGCCTTCAGCCTGCTCTTTCCAGTCGCTGTTGCCTACAACAGGTCCCATCAACCATATTTCAGGTTTGTTAAACTGTATATCATAGACGAGGTTGCGTCCCGAAACGGAAGAGGTGATTACCATTAAGTACCATCCCGGAGTATCAGTAGCGATATTGTCTCCGTTGTCTTTGATATTGCCTGCCAAATCGCCGTTTATACTGTTTATACCAGAAAATCCTGTTTCATTTCCATCCCAAGCTTTGCTCTGATTGAATTTGATGCCGGCATCGTCTATCCATACCATAGACCAGAATACATGAGTTGCACCGTTTACGGGAATCATCTTGGTTGCCGAATCCCAGTTCCATTCGTTAAATCCGCCTACGATATATAAGTTTTCGGGGGTATTGACCGGAGGAAGCGAGAAAAGTAAATGTACTTTATTCAATGACACTACATTGGAAAGTATTTCGGTTCCTTCTATTGCTTTGTTATCACTGGTCATCATAACTGCTCTCAAGCGGATATAGACCGCTATATCCATCGGAAAATCAACATCGGTTGCACCTTTGTTTACTTTCATATCTGTAAGTGTACTAGCTAAAAGAGGTGCGTCTATACTGATTTTTGTTCCTGCATTGACATTACCTATTTCTGTAAAATCGGTCATGGATTCATCGAATGCCACTTGCACATAGTATCCAACGTTGGCGGGGAAGCCGTAGTCGGGTTGTGAACAGGATATTTCGATAGAGGAAGAATTGGCCAAATCGATTACTGTACCGCTGATAGCTGGAGTGTTTAGGACAAATTCGGTGGGTGAGATTAGCGTTGGGTTGGAGTCGCGATCATCATCACATGCGGTGAATATACCCAGTCCCAATCCGATAATCAAAAATGATTTAAGTATTTTATTCATTGTATTTTCATTTAATATTTATAAAACAAAAAGTTTTCAGTATCCCGGGTTCTGAGTCAAATTGGAGTTGGCAGTCAACTCATTGGTCGGGATGGCAAAAATATTAAGATGTGCATCAAAACTACGTCCTTCATAAGATCCGCCTTTCCATTGCCAAGTGTAATTGTTGTTGCCTCCATAGCGGTTGAATCTAATTAAGTCCATACGGCGGCGGCCTTCAAAATAGAATTCTCGGCTCCATTCATCGCAAATATCATCCAGGCTATATGCATTTGTACGGGTAGAAGCATGTGCACGACTTCGGATGGAGTTAACTGCTTGTGTACCTTCAGATGTAGTGTTTCCTCCATTCAAGCGAGCATCGGCTTCTGCAAAAGTCAGATAGGCTTCTGCAACACGTAGCAAGAAGTAGTCGGTATCGGCGAAGGTGGCATCATGTCCGGCTGAACCGTCTGTTTTGAAGTTGGTGAATTTTGCAATAGCATAACCGCTTTTAAAGGTAGATACATCTTCATTGTTTAAGGTACGTCCCACACCGTCGAATAAAGCACGGTCGTCTTTGGCTGCTACATACATGTCGTAGCTTGGCAGTTCGGGGGCATCATTCTGAGGGAAGAATTTGCGGATGAGGTCAGGACGTGCGCGGTTACCGCCCCAGTTTTGTGCAGAAACACCGTTGGTGGCTGTCAGGTCATTAGGGTTTGCATGCATCTCACCATCAAAGCAACCAGCTATCAAGAACAGGGAAGTACCCCAACTGGTGGTTGTCAGACCGTCTTGAAGTAAGGGTAGAAGAGCTTCGTAAGCAGCATCAGTTTCCCCGTTGTCACCCATGAATAACATTTGATAGGCAGTCCATCCGCCTTTTCCCACAGTATTGAGCCGGTAGGAGGATTTTATTACTTTGTCGGCATATTCTTTTGCTTTTTGCCATTGGGCCGTTCCTGTATAAATTTCCGAATTCAAGTACAGGCGTGAGAGCAACAGCCAGCAGGCAGCTTTGTCTACACGACCATAACCGGCATCTGTCGATTTTTTTGCTTTTGCTTCGGAAAGGGCCGGTTCTATTCCGATCAGTTCCTGTTCAAGCCATTCATACATTTGAGCTCTGGATCTTTGTTCAGGTTTGGTCATTGGTTCCAATGTAAAGGGTATGTTTCCCCAACCATCCATCAGTAAGAAGTAGTGTAGGGCACGTACAAAGCGGATTTCGGCAGACATGGTGGCATCTGTATCTCCAGCCATAGCCAGATATTGGTTACAATAGGTGATGCCGGTAGTCAGACGGGCATAGAACCCGTTTAACATAGGATGGGAAGCATTGTAAGTATTGTAGCAGAAACTGGCTACACCTTCATCTCCCCAGCCGCAGATAGCTTCATCAGTGGTCAGTTCGTTGGAATTGAACAATTGGCGGATAAAGCCTGTCGTACCACCATCCAAACCGTCAATATCACAGTCACCGTTAGCACCACCGTTTCCGGCTAATGCCATATTGGCGTAGCACTTGTTGAACAATCCGTTTAAATCAACATTGGTATCGATGTTCGGATCGATAGGATCTACATCTAAGTCTCCGATACATGAGGTTGCCCCCAAAGCCAACATCATGAATGTGGCAGGAACGATATTCTTTATGTATTTTTTCATATACTGCATAATTTTGCGAATTAGAAATTCAGGTTAAGACCAATAATAAATGAGATAGGACGCGGATAGAGATTGTTATCGAATCCGTTATTGATTTCGGGGTCGATGCCATCATAGTTTGAAATGGTGAAAACATTCGATACGGTTCCATATACGCGTCCATTCAAACCGCGATAGCTTCCGTTCTTGAAGAGATTGGAAAAGCTGTATCCTAAAGTGATGTTGTCACACTTCAAGAATGAGGCGTTACGCACCCAGTAGTCCGAAGCTTTGGCGGTAATTTCGTAAGTTTGCCAATTTCTGGCTACAGCGTCTACCGGACGGTTAGACAGGTAATTCAAAGAGTTGGACCATACTTCACCAGGATTCATGTTGCTCCATCCGGCGTTGATTCCATCATAAACATAGTTACCTAGACTGGCACGCAGTGAGAATCCGAAGTCCCAATTTTTGTATTCCAGGCGGGAGGAAAGCCCCATAGTTACGTCGGGAGCAGCATTTTTATAAAGGTATTTGTCATTTTCGGTAATCTTACCGTCACCGTCCCGGTCTACTACTGCATTTTCTATCGGGTTGCCTTGTGGGTCATATACTTGTTGGTATACATAGAATGAATTAGCTGGATACCCTACTTGATTGTATTGCAGATAAAAACCCGAACCTTGACCTACTTTGATATCGGTATTGGCTACAGGAGCACCACTATCGGATACACCACTTAGATCGGTAATCTCATTCTTATTATAAGTAAGGTTATAATTAATAGTCCATATTAAGTCATTGTTTACAATGGGTTTCCAGTCTAAGGCAAATTCGATGCCTTTATTTTCCAACGAACCGATATTTTGCCATGCTTGATTTCTATAGCCGGCCATGGACGCTAATGGTGCATAGTTCAGCAAATCTTCGGTTTTACGGTAATAAGCATCAATACTGGCTGTCAGCCGTTGATCCATAATACCAAAATCAACCCCAATATTATAGGTAGTAGTGGTTTCCCATTTTAAATCAGGAGTATAGTTGTCCGGGCGGTATAGGGTTCCGTTACCTATCAGTGGATAAAAACCGTTAGTACCTGTGCTTACTGAGTATGTGGGAATCCAGTTATAATTGTTAATTTTTTCTCCTGCCTGTTGACCTGTCATGCCCCAGCCTAAGCGAAGTTTCAAGTCAGATATCCAAGATATGTCTTTTAGGAAGTTTTCTTCTTTTGCTTTCCAAGCTAAGGCTACAGACGGGAACCACGCCCAATGGTCTTTGAAGCGTGAAGTTCCATCATCGCGAACGGTAGCTGTAAGATAGTAACGGTTCATAAGTATGTAGTTGGCACGTCCGAAGAAGGAAACCAAATAACTGTCGGTCTTGTATTGATACGGAGTGTGAGGACGCTCTGTGCCGGCTAATGTGGGGTCATCGTTCGTCATCGGATAACGACCTACGTAGTCACTGTTTGTGCTTTTCCAAAAATGTTGCCATTCGTAACCTCCCATAATATCAAAATGGTGGTTATCATTAAAGTCTTTATAATATTGGGCGTATGCATTCAATGAAAGGTTGCGTTTTAGGATACTTTCACCTCCAACAGAACCATAATACATGGCACTAGGGGAAGCAGTAGATTTATTCTGTGCTTGGCGTCCTTTGGAAACATCGGCACCTAGAGATAAATGAAGGCGAAGGTCTTCAAGACCATGTACTTTATAGTCGATATCGGCACTTCCCACAAAGGCGCGGCTGTGGGCAACTTCTGTGTTAAAAGCAAGCATGGCTAATGGGTTGGCACATTCTGCCGTGCTGTTATAGATGAACGGCCATGTGGAGTCGCCTAATGATGCGGCCGATGACCATTGGAAAAATCCCCCATAATTTTGTAATGTCTGATCCAATGCATTGCCGAATTGGGCTTTGTGATATTCGGATGTGAAATTATAAGGATCTTGGGTAGGGTCCATCTTTACAGCAGCACCTACGGCTCCACCGTCGGCATATGCAGAACGTGCGTACATTCCTTTCGCATTGAGGTTCATAGTCAAATGATCGTCAAAAAAAGACGGATTAAGATTCAATGCAGCTGTGACACGTTTGAAATCAGAATTTTTCAAGATACCTTCTTGATTGGTGAAACCTACAGATACACGATAAGGAAGGTCTTTTACTGCACCCGATACGGTTATATTGTGGTCATGACTGAGAGCGGTACGGTAAATAAGATCTTGCCAGTCGGTGTTGGCTGTACCCATGGCACGATAAGCATCGCTGTTTTCTCCGTATAAATCGGTGATAAGTTGACGGTATTGGTTGCTGTCAAGTACATCAACTGTTCCTTTTTTCTGACTCAATGTGACACTACCTGAATAGGAAACTGAAGGCTTTTGCCCTTTGCGTCCCTTTTTAGTAGTGATGATGATAACACCGTTTGAGCCGCGTGAACCGTAGATAGCAGTGGCTGAAGCGTCTTTTAATACGTTGAATGATTCGATATCCTGCGGATTAATCATGGCTAGTTTGTTAGAGAGGCCTTTTACTCCCTCATTGTCCATAGCCATACCATCAATAACAATTAGAGGGTCATTAGATGCGTTCAGTGAAGAACCGCCACGTATACGAATCTGGGCGCCACTGCCTGGGGCACCATCATTACTTGTTACATTGACACCGGCTATTTTCCCAGAAATCATATCCTGTGCGTTTATTACTAAGCCTTTGTTCTTTCCATCCGGTTTCATGGCTGTTACCGAACCGGTCAGGTCATTCTTTTTAGCCACACCATAACCGATAACGACTACTTCTTCCAAAGTTTCCGTATCATCTTTCAGTATCACATTTAGTGAAGTAGCAGCCGGAAGTTCCTGGGTCAGGTATCCGATAAACGAAATAACAATTATATCACCTTTATTGGCGTTTAACAGGAAGTTACCGTCAAAATCAGTGATAGTACCATTGGTTGTTCCTTTTACCACAACATTGGCACCGATAATTGGTTCGCCTGTTGTGTCCTTTACAAGTCCTTTGACAGTCATTTGTTGGGCAAATGCGTCTATGGACAAGAAGCATCCTACTATCAGTGTGAGTAGGATCTTGAACATCAAGTTTCTTTTCATGTCTTTAAATTTAAAGTTAAATAATTATTTCAAGTTTATATTCTCAGCTAAAAACACCTATTGAAAACTGTTTTCCCAAACAATCAGATTATTTATGGCTCCTTTAATCCTTATATTTCTAATGGAATTGATCTTTCTTTAAAACCATTGAATTTTTTCTGAAAATTTTGTGAGATCTGTTCAACTGGATATTGAGAGAGTTGAAACATGTATTTGTTTTTTAGATTTATTGAGATAGAATGAGTTCTCTATATTTCTGTTTATTGAAATAAATTTCAAAAAAGTATCTGCAAAAAATGATTTGTAATGAGATACAATAGGGGAAAAATTCTTTTTGGTTTTCATGATTTAATGGTATTTAGTTTTAGGTTAACGGTTATCCTCACTTTATTTTGTTTTGGATGTTGCAAATGTAGCTTTCTTGTAAATTGATTCTTTATCTAAGAATAAAAATATAAATGATTTAAATCAATTGTATTTTATAAGTGTTTGATTTATAGAATGATGTGTCTTTTTTGTATCTGAAAAAATATAAATGATTGTGAACTGTTTCGTGTTTGGACAAGAATGATTTATGGTTCTTTTATATTAATTCTTTGTCAAAACTTTAGTTTATATTGCATCAGCTAAGAGTTTTCTATAAAAAACTTTTAACCGATGCAATATAAAGGAATAAACTTAAAAGTAGTTTTATTTGTTTTTTACAACAATGATTTTGGGAGTTACCTTGTTGAAATACCACTTGATGGTATAGTTACCGGCTTCTGAAACTTTAAAATTACCATCACCGGCATCTTCAAACTCTCCTTCTACAGCTCCGGGAGCTATATCGTCTTCCCATTTCTCTTCAGGGCGTATTTTCCATTTATTACCGGCGGGCATATCTAGGGTAGCTTTTAAATAATATTGAAATTTGTTGTTTTCATCCGTTTCAGTTTCCAGTGTCATCATTGTGTCACCGCTTCCCCAGCTATTGTGGTCTCCTACAATTCCCCATGAGTTGTGAGGTTTGGAAACTTTCAATTCTCCTGTGGTATTATTGAATTCTAAATAATAACTGTTTTTGCTGTATGCTTTAATGTCCCCTCCATTACCGGATACTAAAGTAACGAGGGATTGTTCGGGTGTCATACTTTCCGGAGCTCCCCAATTGTCCGTACCCCAGTCTTCCGTACCGCAGAATTTCCAACCATCGGCTGCTTTGCCGTCGAAGTACACCATAGCGGTGTATATATTATCAGAATTTACCGAATATACTTTTTGGCTTTTGGTGAAATCCCAACCATTATAACTTCCACGGAGTGTGATTGCCGGATATTCCGGCTCACCTTCATATGGAGTGATGGTGGTTGAGACAATGTTGGAATACAATGTATCGGCAGCTGCTGAGATAGAAGACGATATCCGAAATTCGATTCCTATCGGCGCTGTCTCTATTTCATAGACTTTCAGCAGGGTCATGATTTTGCTGTTCAGGTCACTGACAGTGATAGTATGTGATAAATCTGTTTTGGATGAGGCTAAAATTACTTTATTGGCAAAATTTTTGTCTTTAACATCCATTTCCAACGCATTGATAACGCTTGCTTGATAGCCTAAATCCGGATAGCTCCAGGTAAGGGTGAATGCCTCTTGGGAAGCATTTTTTGATTCCAGTATATAACTGTCATTCAAGGATGACAGGGTAGACGGGATGGCATTTTCCGAACTATATGTCACTTGTTCCAAATCACTTTCACAAGCAGTACAAAGTAATAGGGTAAAAATAGAAGTTGATATGCTTTTTATGAATTTCATGATGATGTACTTATTGATTAATAACCTTCATTTTGTTGTAAGTTACCGTTTACGGTCAGGTCGGTAACAGGTATAGGATACACGTTATATCTCTTGTTCACTCCTACTCCGGTATTGATTCCTCCTTTGAAATCCCATGTATAGGAGCCGGAAGTAAGCAGATCGAAACGTACTAAATCTGTACGGCGGATACCTTCCCAATATAATTCACGCCCGCGTTCATCTAACAAATTACGGAAATTATTTTCCTCTAACCAATTTTCGGAAATGTTGTGTTTTTCATCTCCATAGGCACGCTTGCGAAGGGCGTTGATATATTCAACAGCACTAGCCTTACTTCCTTCTCCACCGCGTGCTACGGCTTCTGCATACATCAGGTAAATATCTCCCAAACGGAACATCGGAAAATCAGTATCTACCCATAATGTATTTTTTCCCGGTTGTCCGTTGCTGTCTAAATTGCTGAATTTGAATACACTCCATCCTTCAGTTTCAAAAGTTCCGGATACACTGGAAGTAATGTCGATAGAGCGTCCTTTATCATAAAAAATACCACGTTTATCTTGAATCTCAGAAGCTTTGGGCTCTTCATCATTTTGAAAATCAAAGAGATGAACCAGATTGCTTGTTGCGCGGAATCCTGCCCAGCCTTGGTCTACCCCACTGTGTGCTAGTAAAACATCTTTGTCTTCAGCTCCTCTGGCTCCGATGATAATGGCAGCCATACCCCATGATTGGGTCTTGTCCCCATCAAAGATGATAGGATAGATTATTTCTTTTTTGGTATCCGGATTCTCGCCATTGTCTGCTTTGAATAAATCAGCATAGTTGTCTGCCAGTTGATAACCTGCTTTGATCACTTCGTTGCATGCATTAATACATTCGCTATATCGTGCCTTACCGGTGTAAACTTCTGCATTAAGATACATGCGTGCTAATAAAGAACTGGCAACAGCTTGATCTGCTACTCCGTATTCGGAGCGTGGAGAGGGCAGATTGGGTTTGATTTCGTTTAGTTCTGCTTCTATCCAATTGAACAGGTCTTCTCTAGACAGCGGGGCAGGTTCTATGGAATAATTCTTTTCAGTGATGAATGGAGGCAATGCAAACATATCCATCAAGATATAATAGGCAAAAGCACGGTTAAAGCGGGCTTGTGCAATATAACTTTCTTTGTCAATGCTTTCGGGCGCGTTGGGAATGTTCTTTAAGAACTCATTTACCAGTGCCACTATATACATGCAGCGTTGATAAACCCCTTCAATGGGTTCCACTTTATTGGTAGTCCATGTCATATAGTTTACTTCTGTGCACCATGCATCATTCCATGCGTTCTTCATTTCATCGGTTGGCTGTTCTTGTAAAGTCCACCAACAGCGTAATAGTGCAGTATTTCCTGCATCAAGGCCTGAAATATCTGAACTGCTGCTGCCGTCTTGTCCGGATAACGCCCAAACTGAGTATATTTTATGAAGTCCTTTAGTGTAGCTTTCCGCATCGGTATAAGCTTTGTCTGCTGTTTCCACTGTGGGATCCAAAGGTAAGACATCCAAATCATTGAGACAACTTGAAAAAACAAACAGGCAAGTTGCCAGAGTTGTATAGATATATTTTCTTGTTTTCATACGTAATTCTCATTAAAAGTTAAGATTCAAACCTATAGTGTATGTGCGGGGACGTGGCCAGATGTTAGAATCTATCGCTCCACATTCCGGGTCTAATCCGCTATATTTTGAGATAGTAAATACATTTTGGACAGATGCGCTGATACGTCCTGATAGTTTGGCTGCAAACAGATTTTGGAAAGAATAGCCTAATGTAAGGTTGTCCATCTTCAAGAATGAAGCATTTTCCAGAAAATAGTCGCTGGCCATTTGTTCGCTGGTATTCAGCAAGGTAAAGCCTGTATCTTGAAAACCGTTATAAAGATTTGTAATAAATCCTTTTCCACCATAATTGTTGGAAGTGCTATTGCCTGATGCCACGCCATTGTATACATAATTGCCAAAGTTAGCACGGAGATTAAAGCCCAGATCCCATTTTTTGTAGCTGAACTGAGAACTGAAACCCATATATACTTTAGCCATCGGACTTTTGTGGGTTAGATAACGGTCGGCTTCGGTAATTTGTCCGTCATTGTTTCGGTCTACAAATGCATTTTGGATAGGCTTGCCGTTTTCATCGTATACTTGTTGGTATAAATAGAATGTTCCAGGCATTTCACCTACTTGGTGTTTTTGGTTTGTGCCGGCATCAATACCTTGGTAGTCGGGATTGAAAGTGGTAGTCAGCTTGGTAATCTTGCTATCATTCCAAGTAATATTATAGCCTACCTCCCATGTGAAGTCTTTGCTTTGGATAGCTATGGCATTTACATTGGCTTCCACACCTTTATTTTTCATTTTACCTACATTAGCGGTAATCAAGTTGATAAAATTCGTTCCCGCTGCGGCACTGATGGTGTTTAACAAGTCTTTTGTATGTTTCTGATAATATTCAATACTACCGTTGATACGGTTATTTAAGAATCCGAAGTCGATGGCTACATTGTATGTAGTTGTTTGTTCCCATTTTAAATCAGGACTGTAACCGTTTGGCTTCAAAAGCGTAGTTCCTAAATAGGTTGTATTAGGATTAGTGCTGAATGAATAGGATGTGATATATTGATAATCTCCAATTTCCTGTTGTCCGGTCACACCATATCCTAAGCGTAATTTTAATTTGGAAAGCACATTTTCTGTAGCTTTCATAAAGGGTTCATTACTGATGGTCCAAGCTAAGGCGGCTGAAGGGAAAAGTCCCCAACGATTGTTTTCACTGAATCGTGAAGAACCGTCACGACGTAAAGTGGCAGTCAGCAAATAGCGGTCCATGAAATTGTAATTTAAACGCCCGAAGAATGAAATAAGATAGTTTTCATACGGAATGCGACGGTGGTCATCACGGATGTAATGCCGTTCGTTTTCGTCATAGGTATATCCTTCTTTTGCACCTAAGTCCTCTGTAGGGTTTGAATAGGTGATATCATGATTGGCATAATAGAAATGTTGCCAGGAATAACCTGCCATTATATCGAAATTACTTTTGATGGATTCTATGTTTTTTGCATAGTTCATGTAGAAGTCCAGCAGGTGGTTACGACGCAGATTGTTCCAAGTATTGCCTTGTCCTAAACCGGTGAATGTTTTATCTAGTGAGCTTTGAACCGAATTGGAATTTACAAAATTACGACCGGTTGTTTTTGCCACGTCATAGCCTAAATTCAAGTTGGCATGTAAGTCTTCCAGACCATGTATTTTATAGTCCAATTGAATATTACCCAAACTACGTTTGGTTGTACCGTGATTGTTTCTATCGTATAATAAAGACAATGGATTCTGAGTCGCCAGATCGGCTTGTGCTCCTTGTACTATTCCCCAGTTCCAATAGCCATTATATCGATTTTCTTCATCGTAAATGGGTTTGGTGGGGTCAAAGAAAGCAGCGGCACCTACAGCACCGGAATCTGCAAATCGGTTTTTATTGATGGTGCCTTTTACATTGATGTCTACACTCAGGTGGTTGTCGAAAAATTTAGGACTTAGATTGACAGCACCAGTATAACGTTCATATTTAGAAGTCTTTAGTGTACCTTTTTCTGTATTATAACCTAAAGAGATACGGAAAGGCATAAATCCTGCTTTTCCTGCAATTCCGATGTTTTGGTCTGTACTTAATCCTGTCTGGTAAATAGCATCTTGCCAATCGGTGCTTTGGTTAGGGTATACGTTCAGAATCCGTTGGATGTCTGCCGACTGTGCGGTTCCTTCCGGATATTGAGCCTGCATGACTTCGCGGAATGATTGTGCGTCCAATGTCTCTATACGTTTATAAGGGTCTTTTGCCGTGAAAGTTCCTGAGTAGCTAACTTTTATTTTGTCTTGTGTCCCTTTTTTAGTTTGGATGATAATAACTCCATTCGAAGCGCGTGAACCGTAAATGGCTGTCGCCGAAGCATCTTTCAAAACAGTGAAAGTTTCAATATCATTGGGATTAATGGTGGCAAGTGCATTGGGAGTGCCTGGAGCGGCATCATTTGAAACAGGAATTCCATCGATAACAATAAGTGGATCATTGCTGGCATTTAGTGATGCACCGCCACGGATACGAATTGTCGAACCGGCACCAGGGGCACCGTCACCTTGACTAACAGAAAGTCCCGGAACTTTTCCCATAATCAGTTCTTGAGGAGAAGTAACAGCACCTTTGTTCATCTCTTCTGCTTTGATAGCTACCACAGAACCGCTTAGGTCATCTTTTTTCACAGAACCGTATCCAATGACAACCACTTCATCCAGAAGTTCTGTATCATCTTTTAATATAATATTCATAGAAGCGGCTGCCTGTGCTTCTTGAGACCGATATCCGATAAACGAAATGATGATAATGTCACCTTTATTGGCGTTTAACAGGAAGTTGCCATCAAAATCGGTGATGGTACCATTAGTCGTTCCTTTTACTATAACATTAGCCCCGATAATTGGTTCACCTGTAGTATCTTTGACAATTCCTTTGACAACTATTTGTTGGGCAAATGTGTTGACGGACAAGAATAATCCCACAATGAACATCAGTAGGACTTTAAACGTGGCGTTTCTTTTCATGTCTTTGTATATAAATGCTTTAATATTATTCATTTTATTTGGAAAAATACCTATTGAAAACTATTCAACCTTTTTACTTGCTTTTCTATAACCTCTTAATACCTTTTAATTCTGATTTATCTTTTACCTCTTTAATGCTGATTGCATAACCACCACCGCTTGCTGCGTGTAAGTTCAGTTTGCTTTTGTTGGTCACAATGCCTTTACGGATGGTATATGCCTGCGGATTATCTTTCCAGTCGGCATCTTTTGCGTCTGCATATACAGTTGCGATGTATTTTTTGTCCGGATCAAGGAAATCAAATATCAGTTTTGAAGAATGACCGTTCTCATCTGCCGTACAGCCGATATACCAGTCGTTGGTTCCTTTAGCTTTGCGGGCAATGGTAATATAGTCTCCCGGTTCGGCTTCCAGATATTTGGTTTCATCCCAGTCAATGGCTACATCTTTTATGAATTGGAAGGCATCCATGAAGCGTTCATAGTTTTCAGGTATGTCAGCAGCCATTTGTAATGGGCTGTACATTGTTACATACAGGGCCAGTTGACGTGCCAAAGTAGAACGTACCTGTGAATTGTTGGTAGGATTCATTTTGTTACAACGGGTTTCAAAGATACCCGGAGTGTAGTCCATCGGACCACCTATTAATCGTGTGAAAGGCAAGATGGTAGTATGGTTTACGTTGTTACCGCCAAATGACTCATATTCAGTTCCGCGTGCTGATTCGTTACCGATCAGGTTGGGATAGGTGCGGCATATTCCGGTAGGGCGTACAGCTTCGTGGGCGTTTACCATGATTTTGTAGTCCGCTGCTTTTTTCACCGCATATAGATAATGGTTATCCATCCATTGTCCATAGTGGTGCTCACCACGTGGAATAATGTTGCCTACATAGCCACTTTTTACAGAATTATATCCGTTGTCTGCCATGAATTGGTATGCCTGGTCCATGTGGCGTTCATAGTTACGTACAGAAGCCGAAGTTTCATGATGCATCATCAGTTTTACACCTTTGCTTGCAGCGTAACTTTGAAGTTCTTTAACATTAAAGTCGGGATAGGGAGTTACAAAATCAAAAACATAATCTTTGCTTTTTCCGAACCAGTCTTCCCAACCTTCATTCCAGCCTTCTACCAATACTTGGTCGAATCCATGCTCCGCTGCAAAATCAATGTAACGTTTTACGTTGGCGGTGTTGGCAGAGTGTTTGCCGTTAGGTTTTGTTTTGTTGTAATCTGTTTCACCTAGTTTTACACTGGATAAGTCATCTGTGTAAGCCCATGAGCCTTTTCCCGTAATCATATCCCACCACACGCCGATGTATTTCACAGGCTTGATCCAGGAAGTGTCTGCTATTTTGCAAGGTTCGTTCAGGTTTAACGTAATGCGTGAGGCAAGAATGTTGCGGGCATCATCACTAACGATGACGGTACGCCATGGTGAAGTGCAGGGAGTCTGCATATATCCTTTGTCACCTTGTGCGTCCGGAGTCAGCCATGATTCGAAAATCATGTTCTTGTCATCCAGATTGAGGTGCATGCAGGCATAGTCTATCAAAGCAGCTTCGTGCAGATTGATGTACAGACCATCGTCTGTTTTCATCATCAGGGCAGTTTGTACACCGGTGGGGCTGAATGCTGTTTGCGAGGAGTTCTCCGTATAAGCCTTTGAAAACAATCCTCTGATTTCCGACAGGCGGGAAACGGTATAGTCATATTCCTGTGTATCGTAATCTCCCGGAATCCAGTAAGCAGTGTGGTCACCTGCCATGGCAAATTGTGAATGTTCTTCTTTGATCACGAAATAGTTTAAGTTCTTCTGCTGCGGAAATTCATAGCGGAAACCCAGACCGTCGTTGAATAGGCGGAAACGGATGATTATAAATCTGTCATTGGCAGGCTGGTTCAATGTGACCGCCAATTCATTATAATGGTTACGGATTTCCTTTTCTTCTCCCCATACCGGTTGCCATGTTTCATCGTTGGTAGATGTCTGGACATCCTTTAGCTCGAAACCGTTATAAAGGTTTGTCTTGATGTCCAGTTTGTCTATGTCTTTTTTATCAGTCCATTCGAAGTCGGTTTTGGCGTTTGCGTCTTCCTTCTTTAATTCCAATCCCAATCTACTGGGTTTGATAACTTCCTTCTGTTTATAGGTCAGTTCATATGTAGGAGTGCCCTGACCATCTAGGGTAAATGTCATCTCCAGATTGCCATCCGGAGAGCTCAGTTTCTGTTGTGCATTCGCAATGAATGAGATACAGAGAAATGCGATAAGTGAAAGATTCTTTTTTAATTTCATAATATGTACTGGTATTAAATTATAAGCTTTTACTGATTGTTTTAAAATTCTAGAACTAGCATTCCACGCCCCGGGAGTGTTAAGTTTTTACTCAAGTCGATACTTTTATCCGTTAAAACATCATGGGCTGATGTTGTTGGAAGTACTTCTTTGTATGGAGTCAGGTTAATGGTTTGCGTTTTGTCTGTTCCATTCATGAGAACCGTTATCGATTTGTTTCCATATTTTCGTTCATAAACGTAAATCCCTTTGTTGGGAGCGAAGTGTTTCAATCTGCCTTTGGCTATGATTTCATTACCTTTTCTCCATTGGAGTAGTTTCTGCATATAAGTAAAGGCTTCATTTTGCTGCGGAGTACGGTTAGCCTCATTGAAACAGTTGCGTGAGTCATTTTTCCAACCTCCGGGGAAATCACAACGTAACAGACCGTCGCCATTGGCTTTATCTGCAGCCATCAGAATTTCTGTCCCATAATAAATCTGGGGAATGCCACGTGTAGTCAGCAGGAATACAAGTGCTTGTTTGTAGCGGTCAATATTTTGCGTGGCTTTTTCATTTAAATAAAAGCGTGAAGTATCATGGTTATCAAGGAAAACGAGCAGATTCATTGGATCTGCATATACCAAATCCTGAGTAAGATAATCGTAAAGACGATATAATCCGCCATTCCAGTCAGTTGTTTCTTCGTCAAAGGCTTTGTTCATTTGTTCCATCAGCGGGAAATCCATCACGGTACGGAGATTGGAATTTCGGGGACCAGCCAGTCTGCTGTCTTTCTGCCAGAAAGAAACTAGCACATTACTGTTCAACCAAGTTTCACCTACTATGTTGAAATCAGGGTACTCATCGGTCACGGCTTTACACCATTCTGACATCATGTCGAAATCTGCGTAAGGGTGTGTGTCTTGACGGATGCCGTTAATCCCTGCATATTCTATCCACCAGATACTGCTTTGGATCAAATAGCGGGCTACATGGCGGTTGCGTTGGTTTAAGTCGGGCATTGATTCTGTAAACCATCCGTCTACGGCTATCTTGCGTTCATAATCAGAAGCGTGGATATCCTGTACGCTCGCTGTTTTATAAGAAGTTTGTGTGTAGTTTCCTTTAAAATTGAACCAGTCTTTGGAAGGCATATCTTTGAAAAGATAGTTTTCGCTGCCACAATGGTTGAAAATCATATCCATAACAACTTTCATTCCTTTACTGTGTGCTTGTTCTACCAGCTTGCAGAATTCTTCATTGCTGCCTAATCTGCGGTCTACTTGATAATAATCGGTAATGGCATAGCCATGATAGGATCCTTCTTTCATGTCATTTTCCTGTATGGGGTTCAGCCAGATGGCCGTAACTCCCAAGTTGGAGAGATAATCCAGATTATTTTCAATACCTGCGAGGTCGCCCCCGTGACGGGCGAACGGATCGTTGCGGTCTACCTTTGCTTCCAACATTTCCGGTACGACATCGTTCGAGGGATTTCCGTTGGCGAAGCGGTCTGGCATAATCAGATATAATACGTCACCCGAGTTGAAGCCTTCCACGTTGGAAGCATCTGCCTTACGCTGTTTTATTTCATATGGCACAACAGTTTGCTTTTTACCTTGTTTCAATGTAATATGAAAAGTCTGCGGAGTAGCTTCCGATAAATCCATATATAAGATTAGGTAATTGGGATTTTCTTGTTTCACAACATCTTTCAGAAGAATGTCTTTAGAAGAGATGCTTACATCACTGGAGGAAATATTGTCGCCATACAGTAGGATCTGTAGTTCGGGATTCTTCATATCCGCCCACCAGAAGGTTGGGGCTACTTTTTTAATTATGGCTGCGGACACTGTGTGTTGCAAACCGAATAACGCGAGTAATGCCATAAGTGCGAATGTTCTTTTCATAATATATAGAAATTAGTGTTTATATCTTCATTTCATTTGGATGTTGCAAATGTAGGAGTGGAATAGATGAGATTTGAGTACTAGAATAAAAATATAAATGTTTTATAGACTCAACTTATTGATAACTAGGTGTATTTATCTCTGCTGTATTGCTGAAAATATAAACGTCAATGAAAATATTTTCGTTGAAAAACTTTATTCTAATTACTTATATTTATATATTTGTGAATCTATAATAAGTATATAAGATGAAGAATGTAACCTATTTCTTTATATTGTTTTTGTTGATTTTGACACCTCCTTTGTTTGCTGATAAAAACAGCAATGAAGAAGTGTTGAAAAGGTTGGATCGGATCATTGATAATAAGACCGCTTATCATGTGCAGAAGGAAAAAGAGATTGTGGATTTAAAGCAACGTCTTCACCGTTCTAAAGATAATAGGGAGAAATATGAACTTTGCGGTTCTTTGTTTAACGCTTATCTGCATTATCAAGCTGATTCCGCATTGTATTATATTAATGGAAAAATGAATTTGTTGCCTCTGTTGAATCATCCGGAGTTAAAGAATGAGATTGTCATTAACCGTGCCGAGGTGATGGGGGTGATGGGAATGTATAACGAGGCTTTGGAACAATTGGAGCGGGTAGACCCGTTGGAATTGGAACGGGAAACTTTGGCTTATTATTACCGGACCTATCGGGCTTATTATGGTTGGGTGGCCGATTATACCACCAATGATGCCGAAAAAGTGAAATATTTGAAAAAGACCGATGCTTACAGGGATTCTATTCTTATTGCTACTGATCCTTGTGTAGACAGGAGCATTGTATGGGCCGAGAAAAAGATTATTAATGGCAGGGTGGATTCTGCTTTGGTTATATTGTCGGACCTATTGAAAGAAACGCCGGATGAACGGCAAAAAGGGTATATTTACTATACTTTATCCGAGGCTTACGATATGCGGGGAGATATTCAGAAAGAAATTTATTATCTGGCCTTGACTGCTATTACAGATTTGAAATCGTCTATTCGTGAATATGCATCCTTACAGAAATTGGCTCAACTGATGTATGAGGTAGGTGATTTGGACCGTGCCTATAAGTATTTGAATTGTTCAATGGAGGATGCGGTAGCTTGTAATGCCCGTTTGCGGTTTATTGAGGTAACGCAGTTCTTTCCTATTATTGATAAAGCATATAAATTGAAAGAAGAAAAAGAGAGGCAGATTTCTCGTACTCTTTTAATCAGTGTCAGTTTGCTTTCTTTATTTTTGCTTGCTGCTATTTTTTATCTGTACCGATGGATGAAGAAATTATCAGTGATGCGCCGTAATCTGAGTCTGGCTAATCAACAGATGCAGGAAGTAAATGCTGAGTTGGCACAGACGGGGAAGATCAAGGAAGTATATATTGCCCGTTATTTGGACAGATGTGTGATTTATCTGGACAAGTTGGAGTTTTATCGTCGTTCTTTGGCGAAACTGGCAATGGCCTCCCGTATAGACGATTTGTTTAAAGCGATTAAATCTGAGCAGTTTATACGAGATGAACGGAAGGATTTTTATAATGAGTTTGATAAGTCTTTCCTGGAGTTATTTCCTCATTTCATTACTTCTTTTAATGAGTTATTGGTAGAGGAAGGAAGAATATATCCAAAATCGGGCGAGTTGCTGACTACGGAATTGCGTATATTTGCTTTGATCCGTCTGGGAGTAACTGATAGTAATCGGATTGCCCATTTCTTGGGGTATTCTTTGGCAACGATTTATAATTATCGCAGCAAGATGCGTAATAAGGCGATAGGAAACAAGGAAACTTTTGAACAGGAAGTGATGAACCTTTGAAAAAAGATGGATGTTCAAAGACTTTCATCTTTATTCCGTTAGTTTGTTGAAGTATTTGTCTATTTGATAAGTTGATCTGGCGCTATATCTTGATTTTAGGTTGCTTTCCGCTTTATATAGTATACCGGAAGGCAACAAGTATATTAAGAGCTATACCTGTTGGAATCAACTATTTACAATGATATTTGGTCAGCTCTCTAATCGAGGGGGCTCCGAGATCTGGTTGTAGTCATGGAAGTTCATGCCGAGAAGCTCTACCATCTCGGAATCGGAAAGTCTGTAACGAGAAGCAATCTTAGCAAGGCTAATGAGCAACGTGACTACCACATCTTCGAGGAGTATGCAACATTCATGATTGTGGAAACCTGCAAACGTAGAATCGAAAAAATCTTCGAACTAGACGGTCATTACGCATTTGACTCTACTACGATTGACCTATGTCTGCCGATGTTTGAATGGGTTAAATTTCGCAAGCATAAAGGCGGAATAAAAGTGCATACACTTTATGATGTTGAAGCCGAAGTACCTGTATTTGTGCATATTACATCTGCTAACATTCACGATTCAAAAGTTATGCCTGAGATTCCATACGAACTAGGAGCGCATTACATATTTGACCGTGGGTATAACGATTTCAGCAATCTCTATACGATAAATCGTTCGTAGTACGAGCCAAAACAAACGTACGGATTAAGCCTAAAACTTGGAAACGAAGATTGCCCGAAGGTGTAGTTTCTGATGTAATCGGATATTTTACGGTTTATAAAAGTTCTAAGAACTACCTCGAAGAACTTAGAAAACTCATCGTTTAGAATCCGGAAAATAGTACTCGATACATCTTCCTAACGAACAATCTTGACGCATCTGAAGAATTGATATCATTGCTTTATCAAAACAGATGGAGTGTTGAATTGTTCTTCAAGTGGATAAAACAACATCTCAAAATTAAGAAATTTTGGGGAACATCAGAAAACGCTGTACGCATACAAATCTATTGTGCTATAATTACTTACTGCCTAGTAGCAATAGTGCAACACGATATGAAATTAGAGCGTAGCATTTATGAAGTTCTACAAATTCTAGGAATCTTTATTAATATTAGAGATGATGTTACTTTGAAGGAGAAAGTAAATTGGTTGAAAAATAACAGGTAAATGATTGCTGAAATCAATGCGAGCAAACACCAGCATTGTTATTGATGAGGTGCAAAGATAATGTGGCAAAATGTGATTATTATCCATACATACAGCATTACTTGTCCGATAATCCAATTGATTTTGGAAGGCGAATAAGCTCCACCTTGGATTTTGGAAATGGAATCGTTAATTTTTTTTCTTTTAATTTGTTCTTAAAGCCTTTTTAGTCCTTCAAATTGGAATGCACTTATCTTATTATTTCCTTTTACTTTATTTATGTATTTGTTATTTTCTTCATAAGCAGCAATGGCAGCTTCATAGATTTCAAACCATGCCTTTGAGCCTTTGAGCATTATTATCCATAAAACGGAGAGTGCTGCACCTATGTAAGAGATAATGATAGCACTTGTATTAGCAACAATCCAATAAGTTTTAGATATATTTGTTGTTGGTGTACGCAGCATTGACAGTATATCTGCTGCTCAATAGCTATAGGCAGAGAAATACAGTACTATAAATGCGATAAGAAAAACAGAACGTTGTCACAGGGGGGGCAAAATCGTAGCAATGCCAATAGACGTGGTAAATATCTTTGGAAGTCAATTGGATGGACTCTGCAAGTACGGCCTCATCTGCTATTTTGATTTCTTTAGGGGTGGCAGTGGCTTTCGTTACGGAATCGCTGATGTTATTCAATGCTTGATAAATGTGTTACATGCCACAGTATTAATTGATTTAAAGAAAACGGAGAGAGAATTTTTGAACTGTTCAAGTTTTATTCTCTCTCCGTTTGGAAGTAATCCTAAAGTCCTAATAAAGGACTAAAAGTTATGACTCTTAATTTTTAAAGAGCACCCGTTACAGTTACATTGAATGACTTAACAATTGTTTCGGTACCTACAACAAACTGAGCATATACAGTTACTGTAATGTCGTTTGCAATTTTGTCACCGGTAGATTTAATTGTCAAATTCTTGTTGTTATCTGGTGTGATGTTTAAAGCTGTCATAGATTTAGTACAGTCTGCATCAGCAAAGAACTTCAAAGATGTAATTTGGTTAGCCTCAATCAATACACCGGCAAAGTTAGTCAACTTGTAGTTGTAAGTAAATCCGTCATTCTTAACCAAGTCACCATATTTAACCTTGATTTCATTAGCACCTTCACAAGCTACAGACAATGCTTTCGGGACAACTAGTTCGTAAGTCTTAGAAGAAGCGAACTTAACAGCAAATGAAATATCGAATCGACGACCCAAAACTTCGGTTTGTACACCTGAGATAGTGTATGATTTACCCATGTTCTTAGTATCAAGCAATGTTACATTACCATCGGCATTTACAGAAATACTCTTGTCATCGTATTTCATTTCAGCATCGAATTTCAATGTACCCTTAGTCACGTAGTCTGAAACTTTCACAGTAGTTGCATCCAGAATAGTCAAAGTGTTATCTTTGAAGTAAGCCGGATTGAATGCATAACTAGCAGCGATATCAGCAGCTGTCGGGTTTTTCAAAGTTACAGGAATAGCAATGGTCTGTACAGGAGCATAATAACCATCAGCCTGCTTCATTTGAACAGTAGCATAAACTGTTACTTTACCCTTTTCAAGAGCAATAGTAGAACCATAGTTCTTAGTGAATGCAATATTCAAGTGAGTAACCTTGTCGTTTGTTACGATATTTCCGTTCTTATCAGAGAAGCTGATAGACTTAACCAAATCATAAACAGGACTTGTTACGATATCACCATATTCATTTTCATGTTCCCAAGTAGCTTGAATATTAGAATAGATAGTACCATCAATTTCTACTTGACCACTCTGAACAAGTTGTGCATCAGCATTCCACAAAATACGGCTAGCTTCATCGTTTGCATATTTAGTGAAGTATGCAGAGAAATCTACCAACTGAGTCTGTTTGTTTGCATCTGTTACAGTTTGGTGAGTAGTTGCTGCTAAAGCGAAGTCTTCAATTTCAGGAGCTATGTATCCATCATAGAAACGTACCTCTACATTTTCAGCCTTTTTCACTTGGCCCATTGCGTTAACATAATTAACAACAACTGTCAAGTTACAAGCGTTTTGAGCTGTAATCTTAGTACCGTCAACAGAAACACCAGCTTTGATAGAATCAGCCTTGCTTGAAGCTGCCATAGTTACAAATGCATCATAAACATATTGGTCAGCTGAATAAAAGTATGATTGGGTATTATTGGATAGATATTTATATTGAGGAGCTACAATGATTTCATTACCCTCATTCAAATTTTGTCCATAACCGTTTATATGTTCAATATTATTATTGTCAAAATATCTATTATCCCAATAAATAGTAGGAACGTTATCTATTTTAGTTATCCAAAGACTCGCAGAATAAGTAGAACGTACACTTTCATTAGCAACTAAAGACAAGCCTTTATTTCGAAAGTTATCTTCCCAAGCCTGAATGGTTTCTGCACTAAAATCTTTAGAATCAACAGTTACCTCAAAGATACCGCTTGTAGATACTGCTCTCGGTTGTACGCTCAAATCGCCTACAAAAGGAGCCGGTTTGCCCAATACAACAGGTGCTTCTTCTCCCTTAGTATTAACCAGTTTCAAATCCAAAGTTGACAAGTCGTAGTTAGCAGGAGTCACCTGAATCAAGAAAGACTTGGTAGGCTGAGTAATCAAGTATTCACCTTTTGCAGGCAACGGTTTAGCACCATTCCATTTGTCTGTACCATTGTAACGATGATAGTTGATATACATATAACGAGTATTGTCCAAAATCATTATTTCAGCCAAACCTTCATTTAATGGAAGACGAATTTCTTTCTTGTTCTGTCCGTTTTCATCGAATACCACCAATACAGCATAGTTTTGATCGTTCGGATCTGTATAGTAGAAAGGAACATTACCAGTTGTAGCTTCACCACCCTTGAATTCAACAAATTCAGTACCGTTCCACAAGTACCACTTACCGTTTTCGAACTTCACTTCCTGCTGGCCGGCTTCGCCTGTTTCACCTTTGTCACCGTCTTTACCTACAGCTTTTACATCGGTCTTTTCACCGTTACATACCCAAAAGCCATCTTCAGAGATAGTCCATTCTGTACCGTTGGTTCCATTAGTACCGTTTTTACCATTGGTGATGTTGAAAGTCTGACCGTCGGACATGGTGATAGTCAAACCATCAGCAGAAGAAGTAACACTGGTAATCCACTTACCTTCGTTAATCTTGCTTTCTAAAGCTGCGATCTGTGACTTCACACCGTCAATCTGACCTTGCAGATTGTCAATGTCATCATCGTAGTCTTTACAAGACACAAATGTTCCTGTTGACGAAACC